>WBZR01000136.1_pt1 | contig 128884 bp, 104 predicted proteins | sample 5204231 | NCBI WGS metagenome assembly WBZR01 (sample SAMN12412403, study PRJNA552823) | activated sludge metagenome | isolation source: activated sludge from anammox sidestream of wastewater treatment plant... | place: USA: Virginia | collected 2017-08
GCGCTCTCGATCTTATTGCATCGGGTGCATTGCCGGTCGCCATAGTGAGCACCTTTACAATATTTGGTATTGCCGCATTGCTTGCAGCTGTAGCCGTTGCCCCACTTGACGGAAACGAGGTGATCCAAGCACTGCTCGACAGTACCGAAATTTTTTTTGAAAGCATCAATAGTCATGCTTTTGAGTGATTCATTCATGGTGATATGAATTTAAGTATGGTGATTAAAAAAAGGTTTACGTGGTAAAGGTAGGGAAAAGAGGTGGGATTGGCAAGGGGTGGGGTGGGGAAAATCGAAGTAGGCAGGAAAATAATAATTGTAAAATTAGGCTACGCGGGACTTTTGGGCAAATGTTAATATTGAAAATTCTTGTAAATAGTGGTTATTTAATTGCAATTGCTCGATCAAGGTTTTAGACGCTGGTTTTATGGCTATTATTTTTCTACCTACTTCAGAGTTCCGCCCCACTATGCCCCCTCCCCAAATTCCAAGTAGGCGGCAAAATAATAATCTAAAATCCTGAAACCACAAGCATTTCGAGGTAATGGAAAATTCAAAATCTTCCAAATTTAGTTAGATTTTTTCCAAGGTCCTTACAAAAGCCAATACCAGCTTACTTCAAAACTATTATTTTTCTACCTACTTCGACGCAGCCTTTTTCCCACCACCTTCCCCATATTACGACTTTTCCGCCATCCCCATATCCCCATTTAACTCTATTTTTTAAAAAAATATTCAAATTCAATCACAATAAGCCCTATATTTCCTATTTTTGAGGGCATCACCTCCATATCTGGATAGCATCATTCTACAATCGAGTTTCCGGCGATCTCACTACTCAAAATGATCGGTAGTAAAAAACCAGTTGATTCGAAGAATATATATTGTTATTCCACTAATTTCTTAATATGAAAATCCCTTTGTCATGAGACTTTATTTTTTTGTGGCCCTAAACCTTTTGGTCAACCTGTCCTATGCACAACCCACATCTTGGACTTCATCCGGTATTGGTGGGGGAGGATCGCTCTTTGCCCCATCCATCAGCCCCACCAATCCGGCCGACATGTATATTCAATGCGATATGTCCGAAGTCTTTCACTCTACAAATTCCGGTCTGACATGGCAAACGGTCTCTTTCAAACAACTAATCTCCACAGGTGGCTTGCATTCTGTGGCCTATACTTCCGACCCGGATATTTTATACGCCGTCAATTATGGAATATTGGACGACACACGTTTTCCGGTCAAATCAAATGATGGTGGGTTGTCATGGACCCCACTCCTATCAGACCCGACTGACGGAGAGGTATGGTTCCTATCTGCGGACCCTGCTTCTACACAACGCATCATCATATCTTCTTACTCCGCCTTGTATCTTTCGGTGGATGGCGGAAACACCTTTAACCTCAAATACAATCAGTCGGCTGATTTTCTCATTTCCGGAGTTTTTTGGGATGGGGATAACATCTATGTAGGCACACAGATTGGTTTGATTGTCTCTCATGATGGTGGTATCACCTTCTCTGGAGATGCAGGTTCCGGCATGCCTGCAGGGTACGGGTTTATAAGCTTTACAGGATCAAAAAGCAATGGGACTACAAGGCTCATGGGAACCATAGCTGCACAAGCCGACCTCTATCCTGGTGTAAACGCACTGGATATCGAAATTTATTCATCAATTGTAACCATGGTCTATGGCTCAACCGGCTGGATTCAAACGGTCAGTGGAATAAACCCAAATCATAGATTGTTTTACATAGCTTCAGCAAGAAATAATTCATCTATTTTTTACGCGGGAGGCACCGATCCAAACTCCTCCTATCCGGTGATTTACAAAACTACGGATGGCGGCAATTCATGGGATGAGGTATTTCTGGCATACAACAATCAAAATATTTCCACAGGTTATTCAGGCTATCATGGCGATAAAGATTGGTGGTATGGCGAAATTGTATTCGGACTGGCCGTTGCACCGAACGATGCACAAACTATCATTTATACGGATTTCGGATTTGCACATATCTCCGTGGATGGTGGATCTAGCTGGCGGCAGGCCTATATTGCTGCAAACGATCAAAATCCACCGGGATCTCCTACTCCAAAAGGCAAAGCTTATGGTAATAATGGCCTCGAAAATACTTCTTGCTGGAATCTGCACTGGTTGACATCCAACTCCGGCACAATATTGGCCTCTTATACTGACATCACAGCCACACGCAGCACAGACGGAGGAAATAAATGGTCGTTCAATTTTGAGGGAATCAGCTACAATACAGTATATCATATCGTCGAGCATCCTTCCAATGGTATCCTCTATGCGGCTACCAGCAGCGTACACGACATGTATCAGAGCACTTATCTTGCAGACAACAGAATAGACAATGGAGATGGTGCCATTTTGTACAGCACTGATCAAGGAGCCCACTGGAATTTATTGCATAACTTCAATCATCCTGTAGTCTGGTTGGCCATAGATCCCACAAATAACAACAGGATGTATGCCAGCGTAATCCATAGCACGGGAGGCGGAATTTATATGACTTCCAATCTTAATGATCTTTCTTCTTCATCATGGACACAGACAGCCAAGCCCCCACGGACGGAAGGCCACCCCTACAATATTGCCGTATTAAAAGATGGGACAATTGTCTCTTCTTGGTCAGGCAGGAGAACATCGAGTGGCTTTACGGCAAGCTCAGGCATTTTTGCAAGTTCAAACCAGGGCACCGGCTGGACAGACCTTTCCAACAGGCCTAATATGGATTACTGGACAAAAGATATTACAATCGATCCAAACGATGTCAACCAAAACACATGGTATGTATCAGTTTTCAGTGGATGGGGAGGGCCAGCCAACGATAAAGGTGGTCTTTACAAAACCACAGACCGAGGCGTCACATGGACTAAAATATTCGATGGATATAGGGTGGAGTCTTGTACAGTCGATCCGGTCAATGCTGCTAAGATATTTGTAACAACAGAAACTGAAGGCCTTTGGTATAGTTCAAATGCGAACACGGAATCTCCTGACTTCATTCAACAAGATTCATATCCTTTCATACATCCGATGCGTGTCATTTATAATCCTAACGACCTGACCCAAATATGGATTACCAGCTTCGGAAACGGAATAAAATACGGTACCGCTCCCTCTATTCCATTGGCTGTCCATGCACTGAAATTAGATGGCAAAAGTGTGACTCAAGGCAATTCCATTTACTGGAGCTTTGATGAAAGTACAGAGCCGATTGCCGAAATTATACTCCAGAGAAGTGAAGATGGTAACAGGTTTGAGAATATTTATCGGGAAAACAAGCCTGAAAACAGGTCAGGTAAATACTTCGACCAATTTCCATCGGCCACCTCTTATTACAGAATCGCATTCCATTATATATCCGGCAAAACGGGTTACTCAAACATATTGACGATAAACAATGAACATATTGTTCCGATTCAGGTCTATCCTAACATCACAGATGATTTGATACATTTAGATTTTCCTAAAAGCATGAACTCTGTGTATCGGATAAATGCGGTGAACACTGGTGGCATCCCGGTTAAAACTTTTTCACACATTTGCTCTTCATCGGGAAATGAAGCCACAATATCGCTGTTCGATTTGCCTAACGGCTTTTATATCATACGGATTATGTCGGATACAGGTTTTCAACATTCTGTAAAAATTATCAAAAAATAGGACGAAATATCTAAACCCAATATGAATATGTCAACGTTCTGAGAATTTTATCACAAGAGGAAAAAAATTGGCTAAAATTCGGAATATCGATTTTTGTTAGATATAAAAGGGATAGAATATAGGTCAATATAGGCCTTAACTCGAAGTAGGCAGGAAAATAATAACCAAGAAACAGCCTGCCACACGGCATGGATTCCATTGAAAAAAAATAATCTCCTATTTATCCGACAAATTCTGTAACCAAAATGACCAAGCAAGCCATATCCACTGACTTTACGATTATTAATTATCTACATACTTCGTTTTGAATCCCACCAAATTCAACCACAACCTCAAACTTCACTCTACCTCGACCTCAATGATAGACAATTTCGAAGTAGGCAGGAAAATAATAACCAAGAAACAGCCTGCCTAACGGCACGGATTCCATTGAAAAAAAATAATCTCCTATTTATCCGACAAATTCTGCAACCAAAATGACCAAACATTAGGTATCCACTGACTTTGCGGTTATTAATTATCTACATACTTCGTTTTGAATCCCACCAAATTCAACCATAACCTCAAACCTCACTCCACCTTAACCCTTTCATAATGGTAATCGACCACAACACCATTGGCAAGCAACTTTGCACCTTCAAAGGTGAATTTGCTTTGAGTCGGTATATAGACCAAAAGCGATGCCTGATGCTTCATCAACGATATTTTATAACTACCCTTGACATTCCTGACAATCAGTTTCTGATTTACTGCATCATATATGTCCACAGACCTATCACCAAGCCTAATTTCAACTTCTCTTTTATCATTATGTGGATTATATACCAACCAGGTTGGGTATGCTTCTGTTTTCCGGTAAAGGTCGGTAGCCAGGCAGTCCAGCATCAAGATGCCCTCCACTTCAGTCGTCCGAATAATCGATCCGAAAATCCCCACATGACCACTTCCATATATTGAGAACATGGTTACATCCGGCATTCCCGGAGCCCACAAAGGACCATCGCCCTGTGCAAAGGGAGACGTCCCTTCAAATCCTTTCATATCAGCACTTTTGACCAGACCCTCATAGGCTATAACATTCCGCGTGATTGCTTTCTTGCTCGGTAAAGCTTGTAGTGAATCCGGAATATCATTGGGGTAAAAGAGACGTGCAGCATTGGCGGCATTGACCATCCACTTGCCTATGGCAGTCGCATAGCGCTGGTCATAACGTACCATAGGTACCAACGGCCAGGCCAGATCGAAGGTATTCATCGCAAATCCATATCCCCCCTTATCCTTTGTACTTCCAAATATACCTGAAACATCATAGCCATTCCAGTTGCCGACCAACACTCCCCAGCCATCCCGATTAACCGAATTGCCATCAAAGGTCCAGTTCAGGAACTTCATAATGTCGTAATTGCTTCCCATTTCTGCATTAAGGCGCGCAGCCATGTAAGCCCCGAATGGCATGAACATCTCATAATTACGGTTTTCTTTCTGCTTTTGAAGTGCACTCAATGCCATTTTTGCTCCTGTCAAGTATTTTTCATCCTTATATTTGACATACGCAGCATAAAGAACAAAGGCATAACCTGCAGCTACATCTTCCTGAGTGGGAATGTGGTTTGTACCGCCTTTCATCTTTGAGAAATCAAAAAACGAATACGAATAATTATCACCCAATACCTTGGCTGAGGCCAAAAATTGATCGGCGATCTTTCTCTGTATTTCATTTATCCCCTCTACATCGGGATAAAAATCAGCCATAGCATAAAACAATACATTGTTATAGATATCATACCAATAGTCATTGCCATAGCCTCCACCAATATGCGCCTTTTTGCTCGTAAAATTCATCACGACATCCCACTCGTTATCTTGATTGAAATAATTTTTGGACATCTCGACAAAATTGTACCCATGCTGATTTGACTTATCAATACCAACCAAAGTCGCCCCAAAGATGGAACCCAATGCGCCTATTGCTTCATGATTCTCGCCATTGTTGACCAATGGCCCTTCTCTTATATCGCCGATCGCTGTATAGATTCCAAAGGTGTTTTGAGAAAAATTACGTTTTGAACTATCGATCCAGATAAGAGGCAAATATTGTCCCCTTTGGTCGAAATCATAAACATATTGATCAAAGTCAACCGCTATCTGCTTCCAGTCCTTCATTTTATAAGGAGTAGGCATGTCTGGCATTTCATTGATTCTTGCTACTTCAACCTGTTGCAGCCCTTTGGATATCGGGAGCGCGGATGTATCGGGAGTTTTGCAGGAACATATAAATGCAGTAAATGACAGCAGGATTATTTTTATGAGAAATGAATTATTCATTCAGACAAGTCGTTTTAAAAATTAAGGAGTGTTGATTTCTGTATTTCCTTCCGACCAAACATCGTCCTTCAAAATGCTCCTTGCAATGAGTGCCGAGAAAAGTTGAATTCCGGCAATAACCAGCAAAGCATATCTCAATGCAACATATTCACTTACATTTCTTGCCAGAATGATAAACAGGCCACAACCTATCAAACGACCTACCAAAAGGCCCAATTCATGATTGAATATATAAGAGAATTCATTTCTTTTTTCTTTTGCAGCGACAAAATCAATCACCTGCAACTGAATAGGAAAATAGGCAATATCAAGTAAAGGACGGGCAAAGCTAAGGCATAAAACGAATAATATGGCTCCGATGGCCGAATACAATGCCGCGTTGAACATGGCTCCCAACAGGAATATACTTAGCCCGATAGTAAACAAAGTCAACCTGTGTTCAGGCTTGGTTACCCTGCCCAGGATATAAAGCAATATGGCTGAAAGAAAAGCCGCAATGGAAATGATAGAGCCAAGGCTGCCTTCTTCACCGACCAAGGTGCGGATCAACATGACTGGAGCCGTGACAATATAACCCTGTGCAATACCTTTCAATGCTGCCAGTTTAAGCATCTTATTCCACAAAGGATGGAATTTGGTGAATATGAAAGGGGCTCTCTTGGGATTCTGGAAGTGACCATAATGTACGATGACTGACGCTATAATAGTCAATACAATCACAAATCCGGCAAGGAAGTAATAAGCAACATTAATATTGCCCGCAAACCACCCGTTTGACTTGGTGGATGCGATGAATGCGCCGGCTCCCAAAGGTATGAGGATTCCGGCCAACGTATAGAAGAATGTTTCTATTCCATAGTAATAGTTCCTGTTCTCATTATTCGTAGTATTCAGTGCCAGAAAATCCCGATTCGCCCAAAAAAAACCATAGGAAAGTCCCATGATCAGTCCTGATCCGAAAATGCCCCAAGTGGTAAGTTCGTTGAGTGACATCATAGCAGTCATCGATACTCCACTGAGCAACATACCGAGGGAGTACAGGCGACTTATCTTAAAGTGGTTGAGCAGATAGCCATTGATGGCAAAAGTGGCCGGAATGCCGATGTAGAGCGATAGTTGAAAGATCACCACCAGGCTTATATCATTCGAATTGCGCATGATATAAGCACCGATAAATAGCTCAATGATAGGCATCACCAATGCATAAATCATATTGGTGAGCAACAGCATACGCATGGGCAACGGGTGGGATTTAAAAAAACTTAATTCTTTGCCGATCATAGTTGAATATTATAAAGAGGTCTTGTGATTGCTATGCATTAGGATTTGTGGCTCGAGAGATCGCAGTATTTCCTTTATGGAAAGTGTAGCGCCACAAATCACCTCATCCGCTGCTCCGTAATATAATGTTATCTTATCTCCCTCAATTACCTGACCGTTCGAAAATACGACATTTCCGAAAAATCCGGTTTTCTCATAATCCATGTCCGGGCTCAGTATTGGCTGTTCGGATCGGGCTATCACCCTTGAAGGATCCTCAAGATCGAGCAATACTGCACCGAGATGATACACATGATTGGCATCGGCCCCGTGATATATTTCCAGCCATCCCCGGTCTGTCCAAATCGGAGCAGCACCTGCACCAACCCTGACACTATCCCAGGAGGATTCCCGAGTCGTCATTACGCAACGGTGATTCCCCCAATGTATCAAATCAGGTGATTCGGCAATCCAAATAAAATTTCCACCCAAATCGATTCCCGATGGACGATGGAGCGCAATGTACTTGCCATTAACCTTTTGCTCGAATATGCAACAATCCTTGTTGTGAGGCGGGAAAATCATACCTTCACGATCGTATTCCTTCCAGTTCCGGGTTCTAATGAGACCCACGCCCACTCCATACCGCGACACCTGTGTATAAGTAAGCAGATATTCATCATCGAGGCGACTTACCCGGCAATCCTCTATACCAAAGGATTCGAGTAGTCCATTTGCAAAAATACGTGTATCAAAATCTTCCGGTTCATAAAAGTTCCTCCCATTATCGCTGCACATCAGGCACAAATGCGACATCGTCGTCAGATAACCTCGACCACGGTAGCTGATCACCCTGGCATCACTTAAATCTAACTCCGGATCATCCTTCCGAAGCTTAATTATTTCCGTTTCATGCCTGTGATTAAATACCGGAAATGAAATAAAACCTTCTTCCTGCACCGGTCTTTCAGCCACACGGAGCAGAAGCCATATTTTATCCCGAAATGTGAAGACTCCCGGATTCAGTACGCACTCCACTACGAAACCTTCCCTACTAGGCTTGATATTATGAGTAGTAAGCAAAGGATTTTGGGTAAATCTTTCTACCATTACTATCTATTTAAAAAGCAAATAGTCTATAAAAACGGGAGTCCCACATTACGAGACTCCCTAAAAAGTTTAGTATTAATTAACCTGAAACTTCACTGATCCTAAACTGTGTTCTTCTGAAACGAAATTCAGATAATAAGAACCAGCACTCAGATGAGATGTTCCGATACTGAAGACATTATGCGGCAACTTACCGGCGCCAAATCTAATGCAATCCACCTGCCTGCCCTGTACATCCATTATACGGATCATCAACGGTTTGGACTCATCAAATTGATGTCTCACCCAGATTCTGTCTGTAGTAGGATTTGGGAATACAGATTCGACTTTTGCATTTGCTACATGATCCAAATCTTTTGTTCCGGTAGTTCCCGAAGTGTATAATTTAACCGCTTCCTCAGCTGTGAGTGCCTTGTTGTACAATTTAACTTCGTCGAGAGCACCATGGAAGTATTGACCACCTTCAATAGGGTTGCTGCCCATGCAGAATGGTCGGTTAGTAGCATTAAGCGTTCCCGGAGCCGACACTTCGTTGACCATTTCACCATTTACATATATGCGGTTGTTGGTCCCATCGTGGGTCATGATGACATGCCACCAGAAGCCGGGAACCATCTCATTACCATCCTTTGAATCCATATCTGAAATCAAGCTGGGGAACTGTGTGGTCTTGGAGTTGGTCGTAAAAACTATCCTGGTGTGTTTAGGTAGTGATATTTTCCATCTTTGATCCCAATGGCCAAAGTCCAATACGTACGCTTCTGCGTCATTTGGATTGACTTCATCCACCCTGATCCAAAATGCGATCGTTGCAAAATCAGAAATCAATTGAACTGCATTGGATACAAGTACGGAATCCCTGTCTCCGTCAAATTTGATATTCTGCCCACCCCCATTTGGATGAGATGTAGCTTCAAACGTTGCATCACCTCCAATGGTTCCATGGTTGGCATATGGCGTCGCATCGTTTGCATTACCTTCAAACGGGTAATAAGCCACCAAACCGGGTTCTCCGGTATCCACCTCCTTCGTTGTCGTCAGTGTCAGCTCTGCCACATCAGAGTTGTTTCCAGCCTTGTCAAAAGCATATACCTCAAAAGAATAAGGTGTCTCGGCATCAAGACCATCCACCAGAACGGAAGTTATATTACCGGCAAGCGTATCGAATACCGTACCATCCACAGAGACTACATATCCGTTTACGCCACGATCATCTGCAGATGAATCCCATGAAAGCAGGACAGAATGCGCTCCCGTTACTCCGGATAGGTTGCCGGGAGCTGTAGGAGGCGTTGTATCCGGAGTCTCATCTTCGCCCGAAGTCGCTTCAAGGGTTGAAATACCGGATTCATTGCCTGCTGCATCCACCGCACTGACGCCCAATTTGTACTTTGTCTGTGGAGTTAGGCCTGTAAGTCTATGGGTGACATCAGAAGTGGTAGCTATTATAGCGCCGTCCTGATAGACATTATATGCTGTAATGCCTACGTTGTCCGTAGATGGAGACCAGCTTAGACCGATATTTGTATGATCGACAGCAGCCACAAGGTTCAATGGAGTGGAAGGCGCTTCGGTATCAGCTTCAGGAGTTTCTGTTGATTGTGAAGCATACAAATCAGCTACCTCCTGATCTGTCAATGCCCTATTATATATCCTTACTTCATCCAGACTTCCATCCAGGAAGTTGCCACCGTCAATTGGATTCCAGCCAAAGCCAAGCGGTTGGGTTGTGCTGTGCAGTGTACCGGGTACATCCTTACTTGCCACTTGTTGGCCATTGATATATATCTTATCCTTTGCCCCATCGTGAGTCATTGCTACATGTGTCCAAGTGCCGGGTGTCAACGCAGAGTTTCCACTGTCCATATCGGAGATTCCGCCTGTACCATTGGTCGTGAATACTGGTTTTCCGTGGCTCGGAAGTGAGATCTTCCATCTTTCCTGCCAACCGCCATTGGACAGGATGAATGCTTCACCGTTGACCGGGAGATTCTTGACATTGATCCAAAAAGCAATGGTTGTATAGTCAGAATTCTGTTGAGCCGAGTTGGCGGCAATCATAGAAGAAGCCGAACCATCAAATGAATATGCTCTGTTAGCCTTATTAAATCTATCTTTAGCAAGTTGAGCACCGTTGCCTGATGCATTGTTTTTGTATGCAGTTATGTCATCCGCATTGTTGGTAAATGTATAATTGGCAATAAGAGGATCACTGATTGAAGGCGCATTCTTCTGTGCATTATACAAGTCCGTTACTTCTGTCGCTGAAAGTGCGCGATTGAATACCATCACATCATCCAGGGACCCGGCCATATTGTTGCCATTATCAATTGGATTCCATCCAAGTCCAAAAGGTGCTGATGCAGCTTTAAGGGTACCTGAAACAGCCTTGCTGTTGGCTTTTTCACCATTGATGTAGATGATATCCTCAGCACCATCATGTACAGCTACCACATGTGCCCATTCGCCGGGAATCAAAGCGTGACCATCACCAGCATCCATATCGGAGATGCCGGAGGTCGAGTTTGTCGTGAATACAACCTTACCATGTCCCGGAACAGATATCTTGACGCGTTGCTGCCATCCTCCATTGGAAAGGAGGAAATATTCTCCGGAAACTGGTAATTCATCCATTTTTACCCAAAAACTGTAGGTGGCATAATCAGAATTAAGCGCCACTGAGTTAGGCGCCGTATATGATTGAGCACCGTCAAAATGTATGGCATTATTGGCCCATCCAAAACGATTGGTTGTTGCAGATGCATCGCCCTCAGCTGTATTGCCATATTGAGAATCATCAGCCCCATTGCCATTCATTGAATAACTAGCGGCTATATCCGAAGCAGTGCCCGGGAAAGTATTTTGTACCGCATACAAGTCAGCCACCTGTGCATCCGTCATTCCGTAATTATACACCTCCACCTGATCAATCACACCATCAAAAAAATTAGTATTGTCGATGGCATCATAACCGATTCCAAATGGTTTGCCAGTTGCATTCAACGACCCTGAAACCGCCTTTGTATTTGCAAGAGATCCATTGATGTATATCTTATCATTCGTTCCATCATGCACTGCGACCACGTGAGTCCAAATACCCGCTACAAGAGCGTGGCCATCACCGGCATCCATATCAGAAATACCTGAGCTGGCATTAGTAGTAAACACTACCTTGCCATGACCTGGTACAGAAATCTTGAGGCGTTCCTGCCATCCTCCATTTGATATGATAAATGCTTCGCCTGATACAGGTAAAGAATTTGGCTTGACCCAAAAACTGATTGACGTATTAGGAGAATTCAATGCACTTGAATTGGGAGCCGTCACAGCTGACGAGACTCCATTGAATCCTAAAGCACTACTGCCAAAGCCAAATCGGTCTGTTTCATTTGTGACTTCCTGTGTACTGCCATTATTGTCAAATATACTGTAATCTTTCGCATTACCATCCAGTCGATAGCTGGCTACAATTGTCTCTCCTGTTATAGGATTGGTATTTTCCAGTTGATACAGCTGCGCAACCTGGGTCGCATCCAAGGCTCCATCAAATACCTTCACCTCATCGATCACCCCATTAAAATAATTACCGCCATCGACCGGGTTGTATCCCAGGCCAAAAGGTGCAGTTGATGCATTTAGTTTACCGGGCGCTGGCTTGGAGTTAACCAAAACACCATTAAGATAAATAAGATCATTTGTTCCATCCTGAACAAACACCCAATGTTGCCATGTTCCGACAACTGCTTCGTGACCATCACCTGCGTCAATATCCGTGATGCCATTATCGGAATTAGTAGTCCAAACCATCTTGCCGTGATTGGGTAAGGAAACTTTAAAACGTTGTTGCCATCCTCCGTAAGAAAACAAATAAGCTTCTCCCTGAACAGGGATAGAATTTACCTTTACCCACAAAGAAACAGAAACATGATCGGTATTAAAATCCGATTCTGCCGGTATCGACAATTCACTTTGAGTACCATCAAAAGCAGCAGCTCTTGCAGCAAAACCGAATCTGTCCTGAACTAAAGAAATGCCATTGACACTAGCGTCATGGCCTGATAATTCTTCTTTTGCATTGCCATTAAAAGGAAGATTAATGACCGGAGACTGAGCTGACACAACCAATTGAGTCATCAGCCATAGAAGAATGAACAAATAAAAATGTCGGAAATTTTTCATAGAAAAAGATTTTTCAAAATTTGCCAATGATTAATAAATGTGCGAATAATTATTTCATAATTGAATATTATATCTCTTGTAAAATTAGCACAAATCAATCCGCTTTAATTGTACTTTAACGGCAAAGCATAATACTTTTATGAAGGCATGAAATAAAAACTCCGAATTATATTATGCTCTTCACAGTGAAATAAAAATTTTATCACACAATCTTCTAAGCAAGTGAATTTTCAGGGCTTTGCGTATTCAACAATGTTGCAAATATGAATAAGCCACCAACATATTTAAGGCGTTAACAATGCACCTCTGCGACTCCTTTGTCGCTCAGAACTTCCGCTTCGTTCCGGCTTTCAATTGACCATTCACGACTATGCCCTTATTCACACTCAACCTGAAACATCACTAAACCCAACTCATAGCTTTGACCATTTCCCAATCATCACTCCCCTTTCTGTCTTCAGTCTCAAGAAGTACTGACCGGACATCATTTCACTCAAATCAACATTTACCAATCCTTCCTTGCTCAATCTGACGATCTTGACCTTTCTGCCATTTGTATCAAATATTTCCAACAGCTTATTGACTCCGGAATGAGGAATCAACATGCTTACTACATCATGTCCGGGATTCGGGAATATCGACAGGTTCTGAATGCCGAAATCAGGATTGGACGTTGCTGATGTGTAATTTGTGTACAGGTCACCGGCTTGCTCGGGAGTGAGGGCGTAATCATATATCCGAACCTCATCAATCAAGCCGGCAAAATTGTAATTGACCTCATCGGGTGTCATTTGACCTATCGTGACCGGGATATTCGTCTGCCTGATCTTACCGGTCAATGGCTTGAATGAAACTAATTGTCCATTGATATATACTATCATGTCCTTGCCATCATAGGTAGCAGTTACCTGATATACACTGTCCTGCTTTATCGGCCTGTCTGCATCAACATCAACGATGCCGGCAGAGGAGTTGACTGTCCATCTGGGAAAACCTTCGGGCGTGATTGACAATTTCCAACGATTCTGCCAACTGCCGTGAGACACTACAAAACTCTCCCGATCCGACAACGCTCCGGGTCTGATCCAGCAGCTCAACGTTATTCCATCCTGAAAATTAAGCGCATTAGTTGAATTAATCGTAACCTTATCATTAACTCCATCGAATCTCAGTGCACTCTTGGACCTGCCCCACACGTCAGCGACGAATAAAGCGCCGGACACAATTCCATCATGGTGATAATCCGTACTATCAAGTGCATTGCCGGAAAATGGATACCACGCTACAAGATCGCCTGCTGCCTCTGTGAATGTTCTGACAAGAATACTTTTGGAGACTTGAGCAGAAAGCCCCCCCGGATCCGTCACTTTGACAGAGATATCATAGACACCTTCAGTACCGGGTGCTTTCCATTGTGTCGATGCATTAGAGGCATTGGAAAAGGAACCGCCATTGGCTGACCACTGATAATTCAATATATCGCCATTAGCATCTTCCGCAACTGCAATAAGGTCAATTATTCCATCGGAAATTGTGTACAAGGACGAATAAGTCAATTCGATTATCTGAGGCTCAACGTTTATTTCATGGATGGTGAAAACCGCAGTGGAAAGGCTATCGCGATTTCCGGATTCATCACTGACGATCAGCGTTATGGTTGACGATCCTTCCTGCACCGGTGCTATCCAGCTTATCTGAGCGCCCTGGCCAATGATTTCTCCGGTCGATGACGACCATTTATACGTTAGATCTTGAGAGTCCTTGTCTATCACCTTTGAAAACACCTGAACTGTCTTTCCAAATTCTACAGTATCCTTTTGTGGCGCCACGGAAAGTATGGTCGGTGCATATGTATAAGGTAATGCATGCTGATCGTAATCAACGACGATGCCATCGATAGTAAATTTATTTCCATTGTATTCCCTTTCTCCACCGGCAGGCGCAATGACTGCAATTATAGCTGAATTAGCGGGAATCGGAATTTTAATATCACCAGATTTACCTTCCGCCAGCCAATTTTCAGACACGGCATCATATACATCCTTCAAATCTCCGCCTAATGAAATCGTTACTTCCTTGTCCGTATTAAAAGGATTGAAATACAAATAACTTGGGTATGATTTTTTCTGATAAAAATCGGTTTTATTTAAATTTAATCTCAGGATTTTATCCACATCACTCTTTTCAATGATCGCCCCGAGATAGCCTATGCTCGATGTACTGTATAGGCTCAGGTTGGTTCCTGCCCAGCCGCCCTTGACTGCATCGCCGGTAGAGTATGGTGAATTTCCATTCCATTTTTCACGCAGCGCTTCGTACCCTATGACACGATCGGCATCATATTGCCCCGCCCAATCCGATCCATCCTGAAGGCTTGCAGGTAAAAATCCGGGATAAAAAAGTCTGGTTGCATTGGCAAGATTAAGAACCCACTTACCAACGGCTCTTGCGAAACGCTTATCATACCTTACCATAGGAACGAGCATAGCGGCTTGTTGTATGCCATTCAGCTGAAAGGCATAATCATTTCCTCCATCATTGGCCTCACCAACAAGGCCGGACACATCAAATCCGCCCCATTTGCCAACGATGGTACCCCAGCCCCTCAAAGAGCCACGGTTAAAGCTCCAGTTGACCATTTTTTCGATATCATACCCTGTCCCCAATTCGGCATTCATTCTGGCAGCAATATAGGTCCCATAAGGAAGCTGCAGTTCGTAAGAGGGGTTGGATGTCAGGTTTTGCAAAAAATCAAGGCTCAAAGCAGCTCCCTTCAGATATTCCCTTTCACCAGTCGTCAGATAGGCATTATAAAGCAGCCAGGCATAAGCCCCGGCAGCTTCGGGCTCCTTTACACCTTCTTCCAAAGGCGTCATGTTCTTGAAGTCCCATGCACGGTAGTTCATATTGGGTGCTGACCAAGGCCTGTCACTTCCTCCCATTGCCTTGACCGAAGTGAGCATTCGGTCAGCAATCATCCGATATTGAGTATCTTTCTCTCCACCTATATTTGAATAAAGATCTGCCAGTTGATAGAAAAACACATTAGGCATCATGTCATACCACCAATCATGACCACTGTCGGTACTATTACCGTTGAGGTAGATGTTATTCCCATTCTTTTTGTTGAAGAAATCCTGGCTCATCAACACCCAATTCTGGCCAAATTGATTGGACTTGTCGATACCAACCAAAGTCGCGCCAACCAGTGACGGCAGCGAATTGATGGCTTCATTGTTTGCCGTATTATTTGATCCGACATAGGTTTGCATGGAGAAGAACTTATTGCCCGGATAATTATTTCCATTCGGCTTCACGGTGATAAGTGGCAAATATTGTCCCGTCTTATTTACATTATACGCAAACGAATCGTATTTCATGGCTACCACCTTCCAGTCCCGCATACTGTATGGCGCCGGCTCATTAGGCATCAATTCAACACGGGGCACCTTGATTTGATTGTCCTGAGCCGCGGCAAAAAAAGTGTTCATTAAGACAAAAAAGGGAAGTAAAATAAATATCCTGACCATACCATAATATTTTCCCAAATGTGTCAATTTTATTTACATATTTATAATACGATAAAGCGGATGATTGATATTTTAATGAAAAAATAAGAGCCAATATCGGGGAGATATTGACCCTTAATATAAAAACACCTTACAATAAAAAATTCTATATTTTTTGGCGATTTAAAAGGCTTTATCTATGGACTAAAATAAAACAAATTCATAAAATTTTATCAAAAGATTTACTGAATCTATTACTTTTTATCTTGATGAATTACCAACAAGGAATCCATTACTTCTTCTATCAACACTACAAAAATACATATTGTTTAAAAAGCAAAAATAATACTTTCCTGTCTTGGAATGATATTTTTATGTTAATCCTAAAAAACACTGTTTCATTTTGTCACAGCGGTAATCCTACTCCTGATCATACACCATGACAGTCCAATCATCCAATTGATGAACAAATCTATCACAAATCACTAGTAATTAGGGTTTTGCTTCAGATTTGAATTCAAATCCAGCTCCACTTGAGGTAAAGGAAATACTTCGTTTTTTCCAACCTTGAAATCAGGCAACTTATCCTTGGCGATTCCCCATCTCACCAGATCAAAAAACCTGTGCATCTCAAATCCCAGTTCTACACTCCTTTCGTGGCGGATCGCATTGATCATTTCGGTTTTATCTGTCGTTTTTACTTCCGGCAAGGTATTTTCAGGGTCATCTGATTGTGCCCTTGCTCTCGCTCTTACCTGCTCCAATGGCACTTGTGCTTCCTGTACACGGCCCAGTTCTGCAAGAGCCTCAGCTTCCCAAAGTAATACTTCGGCATACCGGACATTGGTAACATTGATATCGCCATCCGCCTTTTGGGTAACCGTGGAATCCGCTTGAAGGTACTTGCGAGGGCTGAACTTGGTCGAAGAGAATGAATTTTTGTAAACATAACCGAAATAATCTTCATTATTGGACGCTACAGTAAATTTCTTCCTTGGATCGCCCGGCTCGAATTCCGATACATACTCAGGGGTTACCTCACAAAATCCATATCCGTTCGGTATTTTCTTACTAGCCCACATCTGATTGAGCGAATTACCGACACCTAGTTCCAGATTGGTATGCTGTATCTCCCACACGGATTCTGCATTGTTTTGAGTATTCTTCCTGAAATTGTTCTGATAATCCGGCATCAAGGAATAAATTCCCAATGCCTTTATTTCGTTGACGTAGTTCAATACACCGGCAAAATTAGCAGCGTAAAGCTGAGTTTTTGCGGCTAACGCCAAAGCTGCTCCTTTCGTCGCTCTCCCGGCTTGACTCTTATCATAAGACAACGGTAATGACAAGGCTGCCTTGTCACAATCATCCAGAATCACCTGGTAAATCTCCTGCTTTGGAGTTTTCGGAATCTTCAACTCAGATGGAGGGGTTAACTTTGTATATAAAGGTACATCACCAAATACCTGAGTCAACTGAAAATAATAAAACGCCCTTAGAAAATACGCCTCACCCAGTATCCTGTCCTTAAGCGCGGCATCCATATCTATACCCGGCACCCTGTCCAGTACAGTGTTGCACTGATTGATGCCTTTGTATTGTAACTTCCAAAAATCATTAAATTCTCCGGTCCTTGATGTTTGGGTCAGGAAATCGATTTCTACCAAGCCAGGCCGTGAACCATCACCGCCGGTAACTGCTTCGTCAGAAGCCAGCACACCAAAAGCCCAATAAAAATTATTGTTGGCACTGCAAAACATCAATGGTGCATAAGCAGCATTGATAGCCTGAAGGGCATCCTCCTTAGTTTTGAAAAAAGAACCAGCATCCAGAATGCCGATCGGCTCCTTGTCCAGAATTCCTGTGCAGGATGTCAGTATAAGGGTCACTGAAAAAAGAATATATTTCAGATTCTTCATTTTATCAGATTTTTAATTATTTAGAAAGAAAGATTGAAGCCAATGATTACAGTTCTTGGTGCCGGGACTGTACCCCAGTCAATACCCACAGCAAAGTCAGAACTTATACCCACACCCGCAGTATCATTCTTGTTGGCCTGTATCTCCGGATCCAGGCCGGGATACTTCGTAAAGGTAAACAAGTTCTGACCGGTTACATAAAGCCTCAGACCACTTATCTTATTGGTCTTGATCATTGGCTTAAAATCATACCCCAAAGTGATATTTCTGAGTTTCAGGTAGGAACCGTCATACAGAAATCGTGTCGACACACGTCTGTTACCATTCCTGTCATCCAGGCTTACTTTGGGTATATTGGTGTCGGTATTCGTCGGTGTCCAGTAATTTTTAATTTCTTCGTAACTATTGAAGCCCCTGCTTTGCGTTTCATAAGCAAAATTGCCATATAGAAAATACACGTCATTGCCGTACACCCCTTGAAATAAAGCAGAAAGGTCAAAATTTCTCCAATTAAGGGATAGGTTGAGTCCGTAAGTAAATTTGGGAAATGGACTTCCAACGTGCGTCCTGTCATTCTGGTCTATGACTCCGTCACCATTGATATCCTTAAATCTGACATCTCCCGGACGAGTATCCTTTGTTTGGAATGCACTGGCATCTATCTCAGCCTGATTTTGGAATATACCATCGGCTTCATACAGGAAAAATGAACCTATCGGATATCCAACTTCTGTTTTCGTGATGGCTCCGTCAGAGAGTCCAAATCCACCCAAAATTGGTTCGCCGCCGCTCAGACTGAGTACCTTGTTCTGTACGGTGGATATATTGCCACCAATGGAGTAATTGATATCCCGGTATTTATTATTCAACACCATTCCTATTTCCCATCCTTTGTTTTCGACCGATGCCGCATTGACGTATGGTGGAGCCTGATCACCGCCTGTTTCGGGTATAGGCACCCTGACCAATACATCGTCAGACCGTTTGTTGTAATAATCGATCATGAAGGACAGTCTTTCCTTGAAAAGGCTGAAATCCAGTCCAAAATCGTATTGCGTACAGGATTCCCATTTGATCTTGCTGTTTCCTGTCTCAAGGAGTTGTGCTCCGGTGACGATCCCACTGCCAAACGAATAAACATACTTACCAACACCCACCAGTGAGCTGTATGGATAATTTCCAATTTCTTGATTACCCAATCGCCCCCAACTCGCTCTGAGTTTGAAAGTGGAAAAGAAATCCAGTGGCTCGAAGAATCGTTCTTCTGAGACATTCCAGGCAGCCGAAACGGCTGGAAAAAGTCCCCAACGGTTATCTGCACCAAATCGGGAAGAGCCGTCCCTTCGTAGTGTCGCACCTACTACATACTTGTTTTCGTATGAGTAATTTGCTTGGGCAAAGTAGGAAAGCAGCGCCCATTCGGTTGTTATTCCCGACGCCCCGATGTTCTTGATATTTTCAGTGACACTGTTGTCGATGTTCCTGAAAAGCGGATCGGTACGGAAGAAATTATTGACTGACGCACCCAGATAATTGTCCTGATTTTGGATCGCTTCCATTCCTATCATTCCGGATATCCTGTGCGCTCCGAATTTACGGGTATAGTCAGCCGTATTGGTCCAGATCAGGTTTCTGCTGAACACTCTGCCTTCAGTCAATGATGTTGGGTTGTAGATAGCTTCCGATAAACGTTGCTTAAATTTCTTCTCATTTTCAAAAATGAAATCCCCACCCAGATTAGTCTTAATTTTAAGAGCGTCAAAAAGGGACACTTCAGCGAAAATATTACCAAAGATCCTCGATCTCTTTTTGGTCCAGTCGGTGGCATCAATCAAAGCCAGCGGATTGGCGTTACCATCACCAAAGATCGTCGGATCTCCCAGCTCGGTAGAGACATTATAATAACTGCCATCCTCCTTATAAGGCTTGAAGACCGGTGCCGCAATCAACGCATATCTTATTGCGCTCAATTCATTACCCGGGCCAAAACCGTCCCCTGTACTGTTGATGATCTTCTGATCCGTATAGGCAAAGGTAACGTTGTTGCCTACCTTGAACCATTTATTTCCTGTCTCGCCATTGAACCTGATACTGTACTTATCGAATCCCTGACCTCTGAAGACGCCTTGTTGGGTCAAATAATCACCTGTTATATAATATTTACTGTTTTCATTGCCTCCGCTGGCACTCAGTCCATATTTCCGAATAGGTGCATTGTGGAATACCAGGTTGAGCCAGTTGATATCAGGTAAAGTGTCCAATATACTCATAGGAATCGTATCCAGTTGACGGGCCGGATCACGGAGTGTATTGGCATTTTTGATGGCAGCATTACGGACAGTGAGATAGTCCCGTGAATTGAGGAGCTTAGGTAATCGGTAAGCTTGTGACACGCCCATGGATGTATAGAATTCAAAGGACGGCACACCTGACTTGCCTTTCTTGGTCGTGATCACGATGACACCATTGGCAGCACGGGAACCGTAGATTGCAGCCGCTGCACCATCCTTCAGTATCTCTATGGATTCGATATCATCCGTCGAGAACATATTGATATTGGCATTGGTAGGCACACCGTCCACGATATAGAGTGGATTGCTGTTGCCCAAGGTGCCTACGCCGCGTATCCTCACAGCAATATCATCACCGGGGGCACCGGAAACCTGGGTAACGGATACACCGGGCGCTTGTCCCTGAATTGCCTGATCAAGACCCAAAACAACCAATTTATCCACATCTTTGCCCTTGACCGTGGCAATCGCGCCGCTGACATTGGATTTTATTTCCGATCTGTAACCTGTCACCACCAGTTCGTCCAACACCTTGGAATCCGAAACCATCACGACATTGATGATTGCCTGATTGCCGACCTTGATTTCCTGAGTTTTGTATCCAACATATGAAAATATCAAAGTGGAATTGACATCACATTGAATGGCATAGTGTCCGTCAATATCGGTCACAACACCGCCCTTGGTCGTCTTATCCTGTACACTCACTCCGATCAATAACTCCAGTGCTTCATCAGAGATTACAGACCCTTTGACCGTAATCTGTTGACTGAAACCGGACTGAATCATACAAAACAAAAGATTGAACAAAAGGAAAGAAAACTTGAGCCATTTGTTAAAATATGGTTTGGTAGAATTGGAAACCATAATGAAGATTTTTATAAGAGAAACAATGGTGGTAAAGTTAATACAAAAATTAGCCGAAAATAAGATACTTTAAAGTAAAAATATGGTACTTTTGTGAATAGACAGTATTTTATAATTCAATACTCAAAAGTCAATGGCAGTAAATATTTTCAGAGAAATCACCCCTGTAGGGCCGAACGATGTTTTTGTTATTCTGGACTCCTTCAGCAATGGTTTTGATTATCCCGTACATTGTCACCCTGAATATGAACTGACCCTGATCATGGGTATCTCCGGAGTCAGGCTTGTCGGCGATAGTACCGAACATTTCAATGAGTTTGATCTCGTGTTGCTTGGTCCATATATTTATCATAAATGGACCGGCGATGAATACGAAAATGGGAAACTCAAAAAATACAGGGTGATAACCATCCAGTTTTCGATGGAATTGTTTGAAGGGCCTATGTTCCAAAAGCAACGATTCCTCCGCATCAGGAGTATGTTGGAAAACAGTATTCGAGGTATACATTTCCAGGGCAATATTCTGCACCAAGCAATAAAAAAGATACTTAGCCTGACAAAGGAGACCGGTTTTGCAAATATCCTTCAATTTTTTGAACTCATGGACATGCTTTCAGGTAACGCCGATATCCGTTATCTTGCCAGCGAAGGATTCACTCCGGCCACACTGAAATGGGACAGCAACAGGATTCAAGAGGCATATCACTACATCATCAAGAATTTTGCTGATCCGACACTAAAGCTAAAGGATGTTGCCGACCTGATTAATATGAGTGAGTCGGCATTCAGTCATTTTTTCAAAAAACATACGAATAAAAGCTTTACGGAATTCATCACCGATGTCCGTATCGGCAACACCTGTAAATTGTTGCTCAGCACAGACGATTCCATCAGCCAGATTGCCTATCAATCCGGATTCAACAACATCGCCAATTTCAATCGTCTTTTTAAAAAATATCGCGGATGCACGCCGGCAGACTATCGGTCCAAGCACAAGGAGAACGCCCGGTATGGCGCTCAAAGGGAAATCAACATGTGGCAATACCTTCCTGCCGAGCATAGACCTACCACTAAGAAGGGGGCTGTGCTGAATTCCACTAAGGTCATACATATATAACACCCCTACCTAATCAATTAGTCACATTCTGATTCCATCCCGGATATTGGCCTGAATACTATACTGTCATCACAGCAATTGAGAATAAACTGCTGCAATTCCTTCTTAAAACGGAGCTTGATATTCAAGCCGCCAGATACGACTTGAACCACATAAATTCCAGGAATATACATACTCATGTCTATCCCCTCAGTCGCAAGTCGATCCACGACAATCTTTTCAGAGAAAACACGGGTGTCTATCACATTGAAAATATTCACATTTGCTGCTTCTGTCGCACCTTCAAGGCAGGATATATACAGCAATCAGGATGTAGAGTTAAATCACGGATCATATTGTTTTTTCCGCAATAGAACATATAAGCCAATTAAACTTCATAAAAGCAATCCTTTTGGTAGATCTATGCCAAAGAATGAAAAAAGGTGCCGTAGGCATGGTATTTTTCAATTTAAGGAAGCATGATATTTTTACCATTAAATCATCATGAAAAATATAAGGCGCCCTTCATCATTTCCCTTAATTTCTTATTGGTGAAAATCAATTCCACAACGTTGCTTCAGGGAGGTGTCTCTATATAAAATCATTCCAAGCAATCAAACCCCCGAAATGTCAATCAGCTTCCTCCTATATACCGATAAGACTCGTGACTTGGAAACAAAACCCTTGTAAATACCATCTTCACAGACAGGCAGATTCCACGCCATGCTTGTCTGGAATTTCTCCATCACATCCTCCATCGCATCCGTAGTCTGGATGATGGCAGGCGCGCTATGCATGAGATCAGATACCTTGATGACATCATACTGGCTATGGTCAAACATGATAGTACGGATATCGTCTAGTGTTACCACGCCCAGAAATAAATTTTCTTCATTGACAACAGGGTAAATATTCCGGGTCGATTGTTCGACGGCATTGTGCAGCATCTCTTTTAGCGTCATGTCAGGACTAATCGGGATAAAATTCGTTTCTATCACCTTATCCAGTGTAATCATGATCAGTACTGTCTTATCCTTGTCGTGTGTCATCAGTGCGCGCTGCTGGGCCAGTTTCTCCTGATATACGTTATATTCATTGAAATACTTGTTGATGCTGTAGGAAATGGCAGTACATATCATCAGCGGCAGCATCAGTTCATATGTTCCGGTCAACTCAGATATCATAAATATCGCAGTAAGTGGTGCATGCATAGCTCCTGCCATCTGGGTCGCCATCCCCACAAGGGCAAAATTGGTCGGCGATACCTGTCCGATGCCTGAGTAATTGATCAATAATGCAAAGCCATAACCCATGCAGCATCCCGACATCAAAGACGGACTGAATATACCTCCCACCCGGACTGCACCTATCGTAGCTGATGTGGCAATGACTTTTAGCCCGACAATAGAAAACATCAATCCCGCCACCAACAACATATTCTTCGAGCCATACCAGCCATTATTACCCATGACCACATGATGCTTGCCCACCAGCAATGGCGTTATGGTCGAATAGCCCTGTCCGTACAGCGATGGAAAAAAATAAATGGCAGCGCCCAGAATCACAGATCCCAGTAACAGTTTCTTCCATTGTTGATCCAGCCGGGCAAACAACTTACCCATCCATTTATACATCATGATAAAATACAATGATGTCATGGCTCCCACTACCCCAAGCAAAACATAGAACGGAATATCTTTTGGTGTAAACTTGTCCTGAATGACAAACTTAAACAATGTCTCATCACCATATATCCATATTGAGGTGAGTGCGCCGATGGAAGACGCAAGCAGCATAGGGACGATACTGGCTATGGTAAGATCCAATGAAAAGATCTCGATGGCAAAAATGATTGCACCTATCGGAGCATGGAAGTTGGATGCAAGGGCACCGGCTGCCGCACATCCGATCATCAGGTAAATCGTCTTCTGATTGAGATGAAAAAGCCTTGCGAGATTGGATCCGATGGACGAGCCCATAAAGACGGTGGCGCCCTCAAGACCTACCGAACCACCAAAACCGACTGTCATCGGCACAGCGACCAGCGGTGAATACATACCCCGCAATCCCATTTTACCATCTTTCTTCGAGATTGCGTACAAAGTATCCGAAATGCCCTGACCGGTGATCCTGCCAAGAATATATTTCGAGGCCAGATATGTAAGCGTCAGACCTATCGCAGGAAAGATAAAATATAATATCGTAAAGTAATTCTGGACAAATTCGGTCTGGATAAACCATTTTATTTCATAGGTGACATTCTTGATCAATACAGCACCAAGCCCACTGACAAATCCAATCACAATGCTGATCAGAAGCACGAACTGTCGCTCCGGTATATTCTTGATACGCCAGACCAGGAATCTTTTTAATTGGCTTCTGAAATAGCCCATCGGGAATCATAAATAATGTCAACAAAGATGCTATTTTATCATGACATTAAGCCCTCATTGATCATAAATTTTACGCAAACAATTGTTTGTGATAAAGCCACGATTGCTTTTACTCCATCATACCCATGATTTGACGATTAACCTATTTGCGCCCAATAGTTTGACCTTTTCTGATAAAGTCTGTCTATATTTGTGCTTCAAACTCAAAAGCAGCCAATGGATTCCAACCCCGAAGTTTTGGAAAATGACGACCTGAATGCCGGCTCACGCAAGCAGGATCACATAGATCTGGCATTCAAGTCGGCGACAACAGCTGCACTCAACGACACTAGATTCCTGTACGAACCACTACTCGGCGTCCACAGCCAACAGCCGGAACCAATCACCATCTTCGAAAAAACATTCCGATTGCCATTCTGGGTATCGTCCATGACAGGCGGGACTGAAAAGGCCGGCAGGATTAATCGGGTATTGGCAACAGTCGCCGGCAAGTACGGTTTTGGCATGGGGCTTGGCTCTTGTCGCTCTTTGCTATACAGCGACGAATATCTCAATGATTTTGCTGTTAGGAAATATTTAGGTGGCGATTCGGTTCTTTTTGCCAATCTGGGCATTGCGCAGGTACAGCAGCTCATTGATGAAGGGAAGACATTTATGATCGATACATTGCTGGACAAGCTGGAAGCAGACGGCATGATCATCCACGTCAATCCGTTGCAGGAATGGCTCCAGCCGGAAGGCGACAGATATACAAAGCGTCCACTGGACACCATCCGGAGGATTCTGGACGATACTGACTGCAAGATCATCGTAAAGGAAGTCGGTCAGGGCATGGGGCCGGAAAGCCTTGATGCCTTGCTTACATTGCCCATTGAGGGCATTGAATTTGCCGCATTCGGAGGAACCAATTTTGCCAAGCTCGAATTGATGCGGGGCGAAGAAGAAGATATGAAGGAAATCATGCCGCTGGCAAAAGTCGGCCATACCGCAGACGAAATGGTACGGATGGTCAATGCAATAGGCGCTCGACTTGGCGATAATATGCTTTGCAGACAATTTATCATCTCCGGCGGTATCCAGAATTTTCTGGACATCCACTACCTCAGGAATAGCCTGAATTTCCCGTCGGTAGCAGGTCAGGCAAGCAAAATGTTGCGATATGCCCAGATAGGCGAAGAAGCACTGGAACAACATATCAACTCTCAGGTAAAAGGCCTTACATTTGCACAAAATTTTCTGAAGGTCAGGAAGGATTCCGACATCCAGTATTTTAACAAGAGTATATAGCATTTGTAGAAAGTGAACAGCAACGACACAGGAAAGACAGTCAGCGGCTTTTCAAAATTATCCAAAGCCGGAAAGCTCAAATGGATCGTGAATAACTTCTTCAAGGATCCCGAAGGTGTCATGAAGGAGCTGAAAAGCTACTGGTTTCAGGACGAGCAGGATCAGAAAATCATCGATAGCCTGAGCGAAAATACCATCTCCAACTTTGTACTCCCCTATAGTGTCGCGCCCAACTTTATCATCAACGGCCGGGAATATGCCGTACCAATGGTGATCGAGGAGAGCAGTGTTGTCGCCGCAGCCTCCCACGCAGCCAAATACTGGTCGCAACGGGGAGGCATACATACCCACGTTGTTTCGACCATCAAGGAAGGCAGCGTGTACTTTTTCTGGGACGGAGATATAGAGCTGCTGATGACCGGATTGCCGGAACTGGACAAGCTCATCCGGGAAGATTGCCGGGAATTGACGGCTAAGATGGAATCGAGGGGTGGCGGTATTGTCGATATAGGATTTGCAGATATGGGCCATGAAGAGGCCGGTTATAAAAAACTGAATATACGGTTCGAGACGTGTGACAGCATGGGAGCCAACTTCATCAACACCATTCTGGAGGAGGCCGCTGCCGTGATGAAAGGCTGGTTTGAGGAAAAAGGGTTTGACTCACCCGACGAAAGGCGACTTGAAGTCATCATGTCGATCCTGTCCAACTATACACCACAATGCTTGGTTAAGGCATCCGTGGAATGCCCCATTGAGGATCTGACCAATATCCCGAACATGACACCTCAGGCATTTGCCAGGAGATTTTATAAAGCAGTGCGGGTCGCCACGGTCGATTCTTCGCGTGCCGTCACACACAACAAGGGTATCTTCAATGGCATCGACGCCGTTGTCCTTGCTACCGGCAATGACTTCAGGGCAGTAGAGGCTTGTGGTCACGCTTTCGCAGCAAGATCCGGCCAATATCAAAGCCTGAGTACATGCACAATCAACGACGGAATATTCCGTTTCTCTCTTTTAATTCCACTGGCTCTGGGTACGGTGGGAGGCCTGACAAGACTACACCCGATAGCACGGCGTTCATTGGAATTGTTGGGCAATCCGGGAGCTGAAGAATTGATGCAGATAGTAGCAGCCACCGGACTGGCGCAAAACTTCGCCGCTGTCCGGTCACTCGTAACGACCGGCATCCAGAAAGGCCACATGAAGATGCACTTGCAGAATATCCTTTGGCAAATAAGGGCCACACCACAGGAACAGGAATTGCTGATCGAATATTTCGAGGATAAGGTCATTTCCTACGCAGCCGTCAGAGGACAACTCGAAAAAATAAGGAGTAAGTTGTAGATGAACATTCCAGAAGACGAAATACCCGGTATTCTCTACAGTGCAAGAGGCAAACTCATGATTACCGGCGAATACCTTGCCCTCAAGGGGGCCAGAAGCCTTGCATGGCCTACCCGTGCAATGCATCATATGGAAGTACATCCCATCGCCGGACCGCCGGGTACATTGATCTGGAATGCTGCCGATAAGGACGGGAAGCCATGGTTTGACGCTCTGTTTTCCACTTCAGGTACCATTGAAACGATCTCATCGTCCGACTCCTCTGTTGCAGACAAACTTTGCATGATGTTAAACGCAGCAATCGCTCTAAAAGGAAAAAACATCCTCGAGCAAGCTTCGTTTCAGGTTGAGACCAAGATTGAATGGCCCATGGAATGGGGCATGGGTAGCAGTTCCAGTCTCTTGGTCAATTTAGCTTCCTGGTTTGGCGTCAACCCATTCACATTGCAACAGCACACTATTGGCGGTTCAGGTTATGACGTTGCCTGTGGCCTGAGTGATGATGTCATCGTGTTTCAGAATGCAGGTAAATTGCTTGCCAATAAAGTACACAGGCCGGAAATACTGACACAATATGCAGGATTTACCTACTTAGGGAAAAAGGCCGATACCGCCTCCGCCATCACCGACTTTTCATCGAGAACGGAAGGGATGAATCTGTCTGCCAAAATTCACCTGATCGATCGACTGACCTACCACATCCTGGACGCAAAGACAGTGCATCATGCCATAAAGGCTATCGAAATACACGAAGATACCATCGGCTCCCTGCTGGGCGTAGAACCCATCAAACAGCGATTGTATAAGGATTTCGACGGTGCAGTAAAGTCTCTGGGAGCCTGGGGAGGTGATTTTATAATGTTTCTTGGGAGTAAACCTTTGAAGGAATTAAGGGTTTCTACAGAAGAAAAATATGGAATAAAACTATATTCAGCCGATGAATTATTGGTCTGAATCCAAAATATTACAAGTATGCCGAGATGGATTGAAGCTTCAGTTACCAAAATAGTTATCGAAAATGACCGTGTAAAGCGTTTGTATTTACAGCCAAAAATCGACGAGACTTTTACAGCTATTCCCGGCCAATTTATTACATTCGACCTCCCAGTGGGTGAAAAGCGACTTCAGAGGTGGAAAAGCTATTCCATCGCCAACCATGTCACTACCGGTGAAATAGAACTATGTGTCGCCAAGCTGGAAGGCGGTTTGGGCTCCACTTATTTGTGCGACGAAGTGAAGGTTGGAGACGTATTAAAATTCAAGGGTCCTGATGGTATGTTTTACCTGCCTGCTCAGTTACCACCCACTGTAGTCATGATATGTACAGGCACCGGCCTTGCACCGTTCCGCGCCATGCTGCAAGCGGTACTCAATGACGAGAAATATAAGGGAACGCAATTTCACCTGATTTTCGGTACGCGATATGAAAAGGATGTCCTTTACCGGGAGGATTTGGAAGCTTTCGGCAAATACCCCAATTTCAAGCTGGATATCGCCTTGAGCAGACATGTCGGAGAAGGCAATTACCACAATGGATACGTCCACTCCATTTACCTGAATCATTACAATTCGGAAAAGACCGATGCTCTCTTTATGCTTTGCGGCTGGCAGGAGATGGTCGATGAAGCGACAGACATCCTCCAGAATGCCATGTTTATGGAAAAAAGCAGGATCATGGTGGAGCTTTACGGTTGATAGGCATTCATCCGCAGCAAGGAGGATTTATTTACTTTTTTTCAGAATGGACGTAGTTGAATATCCGGCCTCAAAGTCGATTATAACCACTTTACCGCCCGCTTCCACCACGATATCGGCACCTACCACGTTTTCAGGCTTGTAATCACCGCCTTTGGTAATCACGTCAGGTAATAAGGCACTGATCAGTTCAAAAGGTGTATCTTCCGAAAAGCCTGTCACTGCATCCACACAACACAAGGCAGCCATGACTTCCATCCTGTCAGCCAACGCATTGACCGGTCTTTCATTTCCCTTCAGCCTTTTCACTGAATCGTCATCGTTCAGCGCCACAATGAGCTTATCGCCCAATGTTGCAGATTTTTCAAGATAACGGACGTGACCCGGATGCAGGATATCGAAGCAACCATTGGTAAATACAACTTCCAAGCCTTGCTGTTGCCATGTCCTTACCTGTCGGATCGCTTCTTCGTGATTGAATATCTTATTTTTCATGATTTTCCGGAATCAATGAATGATGAGGGATATAATGTCTGTTGTTCAATGGCAGGAATATCAGGGAAAAAATTCCAAACAGGATGGTCGTGAATATCTGGATGTTGAAGAATACAATATTCGCATAGCTGAAGGCATCATCGCCACGGATACCATAAATGGCCAATGCCGCCACCACCAATGCATGATAGGTACCCATACCGCCCGGTGAGGGAATCAGGATACCGAAACTTCCAAATACGAAAACCAGCAATGCTGCCCTGATTCCCAGGCTCGCAGTAGGAGGAAAGGAAAAAAAGGCAAAATAGGTCATGAGGAAATAAAAGACCCAGATCAAAATGCTGTAAATTGTGAATAACATTGGCCGATCGACCTTCCTGATGGTCTTCATGCCTGCAATCATGCCCTTGGTGAAATTCTTTATTTTTAAATAAATAAGGGACTGCCTGATTTTGTTCCTGAATAAGACAATCAAAAGTAAAAACAGGACAATACCGGTCACGAATGTTTGGAATATCCATCCCTTGCTGAATGCTGAGAAATTGAAATCTCGCATATTGGCGGATAGATAACCATATATCTCATCATACTGATAGTAAAAGGCAATCATGATAACCAAGGCCATGGTCACCAAATCAAGGAATCGATCCAAAGCAACCGTACCGACTACATTGTCCAATTTGATTTTTTCATATCTGGCAAGGCTTCCGGCTCTTATTACCTCCCCTGCTCTGGACAGGCCGAGATTGGCAAAGTAACTGAGCATTATAGTCCAAAAAGCGTTTCCAAACTTTATATTATAGCCCAATGGCTTACATATCATTTGCCAGCGCAAGGCCCGCACAACATTGCTAAGCTGGAATGCTACAATGACTGCCAACAGCCACAACACATTTACGGAACGAAAGTCGGAGAGCAATTTTCTAATGAGGCTGCACTGTTCTCCGGGAATGCCATCGATCGCGCATTGCTCCTGAAATGCCCGATTCTGGGACATATATACCCAAAATAGAATACCGGCACCTATTGCCAAAAACAATAAAAACTTAAGGATATCTACGAGGAGCTTCTTCCTTTGCAACGTCACACCAATTTGTTGTTGCTATCCGGAAAAACCGCGGCCGGTTTGAAAGTTTTTGCTTCTTCAGGCGTCATAAAACCATAGGCAATGATGATGACCGTGTCACCCACCTCGACCTTGCGCGCAGCAGCGCCATTGAGGCAGATGGCTCCTGAACCTCTCTCACCGCGAATCACATATGTCTCCAGCCTTTCGCCATTGTTGTTATTGACCACCTGGACACGCTCACCCTCGTACAGGTTGGCGGCTTCCATGAGATCTTCATCGATGGTGATACTGCCTACATAGTTAAGATTGGCCTCTGTGACAGTCGCCCGGTGAATTTTTGATTTGAATACCTGGATTAGCATAGTGGGCACAAATTTATGGTTTTTAATTGGAATAAAAAAAACAGTGACAACAGATACCCATTGTCACTGATTATGATTCTAACAGTTAATAATTCATCAAAGTTTCCGAAGACTATATTTTCCTCTCCAGCAACTTGAAGAACTGATCCAATTGAGGCATGATGATGATGCGTGTCCGTCTGTTGATGGACCTACCTTCAGCCGTATCGTTGGTAGTAAGTGGTGAGAATTCACTCTTTCCGCCTGCAGTGATCCTTCGCGGGTCGATACCGAACCGAGTTTGGAGGGCACGGGCTATGGAAGTAGCGCGCAATGCACTCAGGTCCCAATTATCCTTGATGCCCGGTTTGCTAATCGGCACATTGTCAGTATGGCCTTCGATCAAAATTTCCAGATCAGGCTGATTGTTAAGCACCTGAGCGACCTTGGCCAGTACAGCGCCGGCATTCTCAGAAATATCATAGCTACCACTCTTAAACAACATCTTGTCCGAAAGTGAAATCATAACGATGCCTTTGTCCACTTTGACCTCGACATCCTGGTCATTAAGATTGCCCAGGACACCCTTGAGGTTCATGACTAGTGAAAGATTGAGCGAATCTTTGCGAGCCGCTGCCTGTTGGATGGTTTGGATATAATTATCCTTTGCTCCGATATTTTCAAGAGATTTCTTGATGGATTCAGCCTGACTGTTGGTTATGACAGACAAGTCTTTCAACTGACCCAGGACAGCGGTATTGTTTTCTCTAAGGAATACGATCTGTTTGTTGAGTTCTTCGATCTCTTTGTCTGAAACGCGTCTTCGCTTATCAGCCTCACTGACTGCGGTTTCGCAATCAATCAATTTTCTTTCCAGTGCGACATATTGATCACTCAATGTTTTATATTGTTCTTGAGCGGCTTTGAGCTTTTTACCGGTTTTACAGGAAGAGCCCGATAAAATCAAACTTGCCAGAATAAAAAAATGAAATAGTCTCATTAATAGAATTTTATTTGAAATAAACTCAATTGAATCAAAGTAAAAGGAATATAATTCCCGTTTGTTCAATTTGGCCACAAAATTAACAATAAATATATGATTTATAGGCCTTAAACACAGAAAATAATTTGCCTAGTGAATGCCTGTTGGATAATGGAAGGAATTAAACGAATAGGTAACTGGAAAATAGTATGATGAGGATTGAAAAAATCAAGTAGGTAGGAAAATAATAACCGGAAATACAGTCAACGCAACGCTTTCTGAAATTCAGCCAAATCAAATACCCTAAATCAAGTCAACTTTGAAAATCCAATCTTTCAAAATGCACAAACACCAAGGCCCTGGGATTATTAATTATCTACCTTCTTCAGGTACGAGCACCAAACTCAGCCTTTATGACGCATTATCATATAAGGCATAACAAAATTCCTTCAAATTTCAATCAATCTTCAGAAAGGAAATAATTGATGATTGAGGATATTTCCTGATCCTTCTTCAGTTCCGGATTAAGTCTGTAAAGAATCGCATGGCCGTCATAATCCTCGCTCAATGCTTCTTTCAACACCTCGCAAGCTTCTTCCTTCTCGTTCAATGCTATCAAGACCAGCACCTTGTAATAGAGCAAATCGGAACTATAAGTATATTCATCGGCCTCCTCCAATACATCCATCGCGCGATCAAATTCCTCCATTTCGTAAAGAAATTTGATGTAGGATAGCCAAATCTCAGGAATGTCTCCGCCAAGATCAACGGCTTTTTTATAATAATAATCTGCCTTATCGACATCACCCTGCTTATAGAAAGCCTCAGCCGTAGCAGCAAAATACTCTTCCCTGCCATCTTCGATCTTCAACGCCTTGTAGTAATGCTGGAGAGCGATGTCATATTTATGTTCGGCTGCAAAGCACAACCCAAGATAATAATGCACTTCATCATTATATGGATCCAGTCTGTTGGACTTTCTGAAATTCAACCTGGCAAGCCGGAATTCCTTCAACTTGAAATAACATTCTCCAATACAGGCAAATAGCTCACTATCAGGTCCGATGTTTTCCAAAGCGTCCAGATAAACTTTCAACGCAAACCGATATCGGCACATCTGAAAAGCGAGGTCTGCACAATCCTTATAACCGAGCTCAAAAGTAGGCTGAATCAAGAAACTGTATTCATAGGCTGCCAATGCATTCTCGTATTCACCGATACAGGAATACGCCTGACCAAGATTATACCAGGCCATATATGCATAAGGATCGTTATCCAGAAGCTTGTTGAGATATTTGATGCCCTGATGATAGCTACGCTGACTCTCCATATAGAACCATAGTTTCTCCATGGCCAATTCATTGGAAGGCTCCAAATCCAGCACATTTTGAATCTGGTCAAACATTTGGCTATAATCCTTAAACTCTTCATGAATACGCGCTCTGAGCAACATGGAATTGATCTTGTCCTTTTGGGAGCCGACCAGCATGATATCATTGAGTAAAATGACCGCCAGATCGTATTCTTTCTCAATGATGAGGCAATTAGCCTTGAGCAACTTAGCGTCATTTTCGGATGGAGCAAGTAACAATGCCTGATCGACGGCCTCAAACGCTTCCGACGTATTGTTCAGCGCCAATAAAATCTGTGCCTTCTTCAAGTATAGATCCGGAAGATAGCTGAATCTTTCAATTGCCAGGTCAGTTATTTCCAAAGCCTTGTCGAGCATAAGCTCCTTCTCAAAATATAATATAAGTTCTATAAAGTCTTTTTCATGTAGTAAGCTTAAGCCGCCATTTCTAGACATAGCTTCAAACTCACTGACTATATTGGGAACTGAATTATTGTTAGTATTAAGGTTTCCGTCCATATAATCTGTTCACTTAAATGGGATCCATTCAATTCGGCGGTAAATATATAGTTAATCTCATTGACGCAGGCACTTTTTTTTCACATATTTTTTTCTGTAAACCTTGAATTTTCAAGGCATTACAAAGATTTTACATTTGTAGAATCACCTTTAAAACAATCATTTAAGCATCACGCTTTTTTAAATACCAACACAGTCACAATTCAAGTGATTATAATACAAATAATAAAACATTACGCTGAAAAGTAATGTTAATAAATTATGCTAACTACTGATTCTCAATCAATAAAGCTTAATTATAAAGAAAGTAATAGAACAGAATGTGGAAAACTTTTCGAATCTGTGGATAAAACTCTTTGATTTGATATCTGATGACTGCTCCCAGACGTCATCCTATCACCAAAAAATCCGCAAATATTCATATCAAACTTGCGAAATTCGTTCTTGGAGCTACCATAATCCACGGTGGATTAGGATGTGTGTGTATCCAAATGCAAGTATTATCAGATGAGGCGGTAAATAGCTAAAAATAACGAAGGTTTGATAGTTTGGAGTTTGATGCGCTATCGTGCCTTTGATAGACTGCCGTCCGTTTGTTTTTTCTTAAATCAAACACCTAAGCTAAAATTCCAAGCTTTAAGTTTTTTTTGAACTATTCATCGGCAAAGAAGCGTTAGCCCGAAGTTTCGTTACCAGATCCTTGATTTTCAGTGATTTTTAATCAAGCCTTCACGATCTTCCTTCCGTAAGGCATAAACAGATTACTGTTCAAAATGCGGTAGGCATAACCTACGTTCATTCCTGTATCAGCGCCTACAGCTTCATAATAAATAATTGTACCGTGTGCTGCTGGCACGACCGTCTGGTAGAAATTTAGTTTTACCACAATTAAATCTCCTTAGGTGCGACCTACGTTCATTCCTGCATCAGCGCTTACAGCTTCATAATCAATAATTGTACAAAGTGCTGTAGGCACGACCGTCTGGTAGAAATTTAATTTTAACGGAATTTAAGCTCCGTAGGTGCGACCTTATAAAAAATAAACATTGATCATCAGGCAAATATAATTATCCTGTGGCGTTATCCATGTTTTAACGATAACCGTTTCCCCTTATCATTAGAAGAAAAGAGCAATTCATTACACACGATTAGAATTGCTTCCTGATGAATTTTGAATAAATTTTCATCCGCAAATCTTGAAATCTTCCGGCAAAAATAGAGCTCGTATAAATTTTTATTATGGACGGGGGCGGAGTAACCTTAATAAGATGTCCGGCATATCTTTTGGATATGGTGAATAGTCACAAAAATGCTTACAAATATCTTGCTTTTAGCAGAAACAGACTCACTTTCACACTTATCTCCTACTGTCGTATATTGCTTATTTCGAGCTGGTGCGTGACAGGACTATCTCCCGTGCACACAATTCTGGGAATTCTTCCGGTGTCGAAGCGGCACAAACAATTCCCAGTTCTGCGAATCTATTGGCATTCTCTACATTCCAATGTCCCTTGCCTTCCTTATTCAATGCGAGGATCGTCAGGAACCGATTGAATGTACTCGCAGCGCGTGTCGATTCTTTTATAAATGTAACCTCATCGGTCGTCTCATCCAGGTCAGAGATGAGTACCAATAAAGTACGGTCGGGGTTGGAGCAGATTTTATGAGCGTAGCCCAATGCCTTGCCGATATTGGTCCCACCGCCCAATTGTGAGGAAAAAAGCACCTCCACCGGATCATCCTCCATACCGGTCAGGTCCACCACCTCGGTGTCAAACAGCACCAAATATGTCTTCAAGGCAGGCATCTTGGCAAATATACTGGCATAGATTGCGGCATACACTAAGGATTCATACATCGAACCCGACTGATCCACCAGGATGAAGAGCGTGTCGATGGTTTTCTGCCTATTCTGACGACCGATAAGCTTTTCGGGAATGATGGTACGACTGGATGGTTGGTAGGTTTCAAGATTCCTGTATATCGTTTTGACCCAATTGATATGATTGTACCTGGGCCTGCGGTTGGGAACAGGTGATCTGAGTGCCTTCCCTATTGCCTGAGTCGTTTGGAATGCAAAAAGGTCGGTAAGCTTGCGGGCCAATTCCTCAACAATGAGTCGCGCCTTGTGCTTTGCTACATCGGGCAACAGGCCTTTCATCTTTAAGATGGAGACCGCCAAGTGAATATCTGGCACAATATGCTCCAGAAAAGCATCATCCTTGAGCAGCAATTCCAGTCCGTAGCGCTTTATGGCGTCCTTCTGCAACACCGTGCTCACACTCTTCGGGAAAAAAAGATCGACTTCTCTCAACCAGTCATTGACACTGAAGTTCCGCTTGCCTGTACTCTTCCCACCTTCTCCATACACCCATGTCAAAGCTTTGTCGATGGCCTGCTCATCATCAGACCATTCCACATCTTCAAAATCTTCATCCTTATCGGGATTGGCACTGAGTATGAGGGACCATTTTTTCAGCAGGTCAGCCTTGCGATCCTCCGAAAAATCAACTGACTCTTCGCTCAACGCTTGTTCTTTGACATTTGGTTAAACAACCAAATCAGCAAGAAAGCTCCCACAACAGAAGTCAGAAAATTGCCTATCCCGGTGATGTCCAGTTTGTTGAATAGCCAACTACCGAATGCGCCACCGAGCATACCGAGAATTACATTGAAAATGATACCGCTACCCTTTCCCTTGAATAAAAGGCTTCCCAGATATCCGGCCGCTCCACTGACGATGATTGTCCAAATCCAATTGTCTCCCATGATAATATATGACTAAATGTTTCAAAATTACGTATATTGCTTTACATTTGACATTAAAGCAAAGAAGCTTGACTGATCTCCAGATAATCATATCCGGGACGCATCAGTCACACAACAAATATACGATAAAATTATATGAATAACCATTTTCGTGCTTTTATATCTCTTACTACAGCCATTGTCATAACCTGTTTCGGGTGCAAGACATCAGAGCCTGACTGGACCAGTCCGACGAGGATATACGACACCCTTTGCTCCTGTAAGAATAAATCCGGGCTCACCATCGATGAAGGAATGAAGAATATGTTGACCGACAAAAACATCCCCGCTGAAAATGCCGATCAAATCAATACTTGGATATCGGCCCATGCCAGTGAGTTCGTGGAATATATCGATTCAGATTATAAAAACGATATCGTCTTTATGCGCGAATTGAATGCGGCAAGAGACACTTTGGCTGCTCATGGAGCAAAGTTAGAGACGGAAGGCGCATTTACAGAACTGTTCTCCATCAAAGTCAAATATCCCGGCTGTGTACTTGCTATGCCATATTTGATTACAAGATAAAGAAACGCAACTAAGATGATCAATCTCTTCAAAACACCCAAAATCCATATTATGATTAATTTGTTTTCATAAATTCAAAAGTATCAAGACCATGTCAAACGAAGTGAATATCTACGAAGAAATCGTCAAGCTCAATATGCGGATATCCTGCCTGGAATCCCTGTTGCAGCACATCATAGAGATCAATCCTTACCTCGAGATCCCGCCAAAGGAAGATATCGACAGGATATACAGTGAAGCAATCCAGCAAGTGATTGATGAGGTCGAGGAGGGATGATGCCGGAACGCAAAAAACCAATTAGGTAGTTGTTTAATAACCCGCGATATAGCTACGACAAGTATTTCGGGATTAGCAAAAGAGAAAATTCGATTCAGGTGACTAAAATTCCATTCCCCTCTCCGACAGACCTTTTTTCTGAAGGCGGTCTGCGGTTATTATTTATCTACCTACTTCTACCGACTCACCCTATCCGACCTTCTTCATCATTTGGCCGTCTCCTTTGCCGGAAAAAAGCATCCATGGTAGCGCTTATCGCCCACACTCATCAGTCGTTTCAGCCAAAAATATTTACCAGTTAAACTGCAAGGGCACCACCACTTCTGAACGGACCGGCTTGCCTCCCGCCTCCGGGACAATCCAGGCAGGCATACTATTGAATACCTTATTGAGCGCAGTTTCCATCTCAGGCAGGACAGGCCCCAGATAAGTAATCAGCTCAATCTTCCCGGTAACGTCAAAATTCAACCGCACCCGGACATTTTTAGTTTTCGCCTTCACATAACCATCCACCCTCAGATTACTTGCAATAAATTCACCGAAGGCTTCCTGACCACCCGGATATTGGGGCATGTAACCATTCTGTGTGGTCGCTTTTTTCACCACCCGCATCTGCCCATCCGGTGTTATGTATATTTCCCGGGAATTCGTCTTATTGTCATCCTTTTGGTCGGCAATATTTACATTGGCTGTAAGTGCAGTCAGATCAACCTTTTCTGCTAAAAAAAGGCTTAGCAAAAGAAAAGGAAAGAACGAAAAATAATTCAACCGATGCCATCCGGATGAAGGCTTTTGAACCATTTTTCTGAATCGGCTTTTCAATTCAGACTTTGCAAAATGATGAGCCACCGAAACCGATGCACCCATTTGTTGGGACAGCAGCAATTCGCCATAAACTCTGGCGTCCATAGTCTTGATGACTTCAGCATCAGCCAGATATTCGTGCAGTAATGTCAGATATTTTTTATACAAAAACACCACCGGAAAAAACCACGTAAATACCAACAAAACCTCAGTCAAGATAATATCAACGGAATGCCATTGTCTGGTGTGTACCGATTCATGGCGGACGATCGGTCCGAGTGATGAGCCATCAGGTCGGTTCTCCTTACTCAGGAATATCAGATGAAAAAAAGAAAAGGGCGTATGGCGCTGAGGAGATTCCACTACACGCATGCCATCCATGTAGGTGGAGGAATTGCCCCGAGCCATCATATACAGAGACAACACCTTATAGACGAGTATTGACAGCATGATGCAACTAACGATATAATAAACAGCCAAAATGCTTGCCATGAGCGTACTCGAGACAGGCACCTCGCTTATTGATATTCCGCTTATGATCGAATCAAGATTATCCGGGATCAAGCTATCCGTCGGAATCAGTTTTACTAACTCATTTCGCACAATACTTTGTGGCAGGATGTTGACGACTCCTGACAACAGCCCGATGATCAACGAACCTAAAAGGTATCCACGCTGCAAATGGAAAAAGGTGGAACGTTGCAGCCACAGCATATATGGAATCAACATAAGACTCCATGTGATGATGGCTATGACGGTAAATGCGAAAATCAACATGACCGTTATTTTTTATGCAATATGTCCATCAATTCATTGAATTCCTTCATATCCAAATCCTGTTCCTTCGCAATAAAGGAAACAAGACCGGAAAAAGAGCCATCGAAATAATCATTGACAAATTTGCTCAGCGATCGGCTGGAATATTCTTCCTTTTCCACCAAGGGAAAGTATTCATATGCACGGCCATTGGCTTCATGCCCCAGGAAACCCTTCCGTTCCAATATTCTGACAATGGTGGATATAGAGGAGTGGGGAGGCTTGGGGTCGTCCATCCCTAAAATAATATCAGATACGGAGCTTTGTCCCTTCTCCCAAAAATGATGCATGATCTCTTCTTCTGCTTTGGTCAGCATTCTCGCCTCCTCACTCATAATTCCATTATTTAGTTATAATCCTTATTAATGTTTGCCCTCAATTTTAAATAATGAAAACAACCTGTTTATTTTGACAACGTAAATTTACGGCCAAAAATTTCGTTTTACAACTTAATTTTTAGTTAAAAATAGAAAATTTAGAATCCAATGCCAATATGGAGGCCGGGGCTCACGTGAATATCATCGGCATCATACGAAAATTCAAGAACCGAACCAATGTGGATTCCTCTGAATTCAAATTCATATACCGCTTCAATATGCAATCCAAATTCCGGCCCATCCCTTTTGGCATCTTCATAAGCCAGTCCGGGTGAAAACATGAGACTGAATGCATTAGTAGGCCTATATGCCCCAACAATTCCCAAAAAATGGTGTCCATGGTCACCAAAAATGCGTTCATATCCCGCTCCGATACCGAATTTCGACTCGCCGATGCCCCGCAAATAATGTAAGTGCAGTCCAAAATTGAAATCCTTGGTTTTCAAAAAATAAACCGGAGCTGCCACAACACCAATTTCATTGTTATGGTGTTCATGGCCAGGATGATGATCGTGATTGGATTCTTCGATATTCTGTGCAATACCTTTACCGGCCAGCAATAACCATGCAATGATAGGTATAAACCTTAACTTTGACGTCAATTTTAACGGCTTACCTGTACCTTGCCAACCAAAAAGATGGAGTAAAATATTGATCATATTCATGCATTGCCGATTTCAATCAAAAATAAGGATGTAATATAGGAGAGCTTATCATTATTATAAAACAATCATCAAAATATAGAATCTTTCTAAATGCAAACGCTTCCAAAAAGTCCGGATTAAACCAATCTTCTTTTATTCATAAACCTGAATCCTGCAAAGCTTTCTCCGTAAGGTCGTGGCCGATCGGTTCAAATGTTCTGTCATCATCCAGAGATTGTCCGGCAAGAAGCCTGAGATTAAAGTCTTTTTGTGTGCTTATGATAAATCTGCCCTCCTGTCTCAATCTTTTTCCCAGATACTCCTGTTCGGGTTGACCGGGAGTCGGCACCATGATTCCGGAAGCTCCCAATGACATCAGATCCATGATTGTTGTATATCCTGTCCGAGAAATGACCCTTCTGCTTTCTGCAATCGCATCCGAAAGCTCATCCGATGTCATGTTGTTGACCCAGGAAACATTGTCTCCTGAATATTCCGGTGCAGACACATCATCGCTGACTCCTCGTACTAACAAAAATCTATATGGCGTTGAAATTGCCTGCCGGATAATTTCTTTTTCGAAATCACTTCTGGCTGGTTCCGGCCCCGACAGGATCACAATGAAATCCCGGGCAATCGGCCTTTTACGATTTTGCAAGCGGGTCAAAGGGCCGAGGTACGCAGGTTGAAGCGACCCGGGCATTGACATATCACCACTTATGTTTTGGGGTGGAGGAAAGTCAGGCACCCAAATTCGATTAAAATGGTGGATAAAAAAGCGATTTGCCAGACCGGCTATTGCGCTCATCATCCGATACGGAGTCAGAATTTTGAGTTGATGAGTGATGAAAATGTTGTCACATCCGGAAAAATAGCAGCCAAATCGATTGTCGGAGATGATGACATCCATCCCATGCTGTTCTGCATAAACCTGCACACACCTGCGCTCCTTAATCGCAGCATTCAATATAGAGGGCAATTGTCCGACAACAGCTGCCAAAAGGCTCTTCCCTTTATAATGGATGCCATACTTGGGTAGCTCCATCGCAGGCAAGTCTGGAAACTCCTTTTTTAATAGCTCCAAAGCAATACCATCACTCGCCAAATGAACCTCATGCCCTCTTTGTACCAATAGCCGGACAATGGGAACACACCGGGCCGCATGTCCCAGGCCCCAATTAAGCGGACAGACCAGTATTTTCTTTTTTGTCATGAGGATAAGGGAGATGCAATAATCGCCTACTTTCTACCCAGACTGCAAAATCTGAAACACAAATGTAAGTAATGTATAAGTATAATACTTTTTATTTAGCATATTCCCGGCACCTCATTACTTTGAGGTCACCATGATACTTTGTAGATATAAAGCGGACTCACCGCCTTCGTCAATGACGAAAAGAACAATTTTTTTTGCTTCCTTTGATTTATTCTGAAAAGAAGTGACCTTCCTGTTGCAATAATATACCTTTGTTATAGTGCCGGTATTACTTATCGCAAAAGTATTCCTATTGACTTCAGAATCACCAGGTATATATCTTGTTTTCCTTGCAGTCGGCTTCTGTCCGTCCATCCTTGTTTTGGTCAGTATATTCAATTCATCCTTCGAAGCAGGCTTATTCAGCTGAATCATCACATATTTCTCCTGTACTGACCGCCCACCTCAAACAAGGCATGTGTGACCTGCCCCAACGAACAATATTTGCCGACATCCATCAGCACATCGAACATATTCCTGTTTTCAATGGCAGCTTTCTGAAGTTCGGCAAGCTTAACCTTCGCCAGATCGGCATCAATAGCGTGCAGATTCTTCAAAGTGCTGATCTGCGCTTCCTTCTCGGCTTCGGTCGCCCTGATCACCTCACGCGGCAATATGGTCGGCGAACCATCATCGGACAAGAAGGTATTCACGCCGATCAGAGGCAGCTCACCAGTATGTTTCAGCCTTTCGTAATACAGGCTTTCATCCTGAATCTTGCCTCGCTGATAACCCGTCTCCATAGCGCCCAATACTCCGCCACGCTCTGTAATCCTGTCAAACTCCATCAACACAGCTTCTTCCACCAAATCAGTCAACTCCTCAATGATAAATGAGCCCTGCATCGGGTTCTCGTTTTTGGCAAGACCCAGTTCGTGATTGATGACAAGCTGAATAGCCATGGCACGCCTTACTGATTCTTCGGTTGGCGTGGTGATGGCCTCATCATAAGCATTGGTATGAAGCGAATTACAGTTGTCATAGATGGCATAAAGCGCCTGCAACGTCGTCCTTATATCGTTGAATGCAATTTCCTGAGCGTGTAGCGACCTGCCAGAAGTCTGGATATGATACTTCAGTTTTTGTGCCCGTTCATCAGCGCCATACTTGAGTTTCATTGCCTTGGCCCAGATGCGGCGGGCTACACGGCCGATAACAGCATATTCCGGATCGACACCATTGCTGAAAAAGAACGAAAGATTCTTTGCAAAGTCGTCGATGTCCATGCCTCGCGACAAATAATATTCCACATAGGTAAAGCCATTGGCCAGGGTGAAGGCCAGCTGCGAAATCGGATTGGCGCCCGCCTCAGCGATATGATACCCGGATATGGATACCGAATAGAAATTATTTACATTGTGATCTATAAAATATTGCTGTACATCACCCATCAGCTTCAAAGAGAATTCAGTCGAGAAGATACAGGTATTCTGAGCTTGATCTTCCTTCAGAATATCAGCCTGAACAGTACCGCGAACAGAACTTAGAGCGCGAGCCTTGATTTCGTTATAAACTTCAGCGGACAGGATTTCATCACCGGTGACTCCAAGAAGCAGCAAGCCCAGTCCATTGTTTCCTTCAGGTATATTGCCCTGATATTCCGGACGCTTCAAACCCTTTGCATCATATTTTTCCTTGAGTTTTTCCTCCACCAGATGCTCTAGTTGATGTTGGACGATGTATTTCTCGCATTGCTGATCGATGGCAGCATTCATAAAATAAGCGCAAATGGTTGCTGCAGGTCCATTGATCGTCATACTAACCGATGTGGCTGGATCGCAAAGATCAAATCCAGAGTATAGTTTTTTGGCATCATCCAGGCAACATACCGACACCCCGGAATTCCCAATCTTACCATAAATATCAGGTCGATAATCGGGATCCTCGCCATAAAGCGTCACCGAGTCAAATGCCGTAGAAAGCCTAATGGCGGGCATACCGAGGCTAACATAGTGAAATCTTCTGTTGGTCCGCTCCGGATGTCCCTCGCCGGCAAACATACGTGTCGGATCCTCGCCCTTTCTTTTGAACGGGAATACACCTGCTGTAAATGGGAATTCACCGGGGACATTTTCCTTCAGGCTCCAAAACAGAATATCCTGCCAGCCATGATATTTCGGCAGGCTCACTTTGGATATGTGGAGGTGTGAAAGGGACTCAGTCGTAGTTTCGACCTTGATTTCCTTCCCTCGGACAAAATACGAAAAATATTCGCCTTCGTAATTGGCTTTCTTGGCCGGCCAGCTTTTCAGTATTTCTTCATTGTCACGGGACAGTTTTCGGCTCACTTCTTCATACTTCTGCTGAAGACTGTTTTTTAATGCCTCATCCTTTGCTATCAACTTGATAGACCGATCGAGCGCCTGCATCTGTCCGGCAATTTCGGATTGCGCTTCGGCCATTGTATCATAACGCCGGCATTCCTCTGATATTTCCGACAGGTAACGAACTCTTTCCGGAGGTATGATGTGTATCTTTTCGGATGGCCCTGCTGTCAACGCCACCTGCCCCGAAAACTTGCCATTCGACTTTTCATTGACTATATCCATCACCTTTAGATAAAAGGCATTGGTGCCAGGGTCGTTGAATTGGGATGCTATGGTACCATATATTGGCATATTCTCGGGAGACTGATCGAAAAGCAGGTGATTGCGCTGATATTGTTTTTTCACATCGCGTAGTGCGTCGGCTGCACCTCGTTTGTCGAATTTATTGATAGCCACGGCATCAGCATAGTCAAGCATTCCGATTTTCTCCAACTGACTTGCAGCACCAAACTCAGGAGTCATGACGTATAGGGAAATATCGGCATATTCAGTGATCTCCGTGTCAGATTGACCGATTCCACTTGATTCAAGGATGATCAGGTCAAATCCTGCCGCCTTGAGTATATCCAGCGCTGATTTGATCTGGGCACTAAGAGCCTGGCTGGATTGTCTGGTTGCCATGGATCGCATATAGATCCGGGGTTTATTGACCGAGTTCATCCTGATTCGGTCGCCCAATAAGGCTCCTCCGGTCTTTCGCTTGCTGGGATCGACAGATATAATACCCAGCGTCTTATCATTATATTCGAGCAGGAATCGACGGATCAGTTCATCTATGAGGCTTGACTTTCCAGCACCTCCGGTTCCCGTTATTCCCAAGACCGGTGTTCCGGATGTCTCCGCCTTCTGATGAAGCTTACCAAGCAATTCCCGGTGTTGATCCGGATAATTCTCAGCAGCAGAAATCATCCTGGCGATGACGTGAGGACTATGGCTGTTAAGTTGACTGGCATTGATATCCGATCTATCACCTACCGGAAAGTCAGATTGGCGCAAGACATCATCTATCATCCCCTGAAGGCCCAGGGCACGACCGTCATCCGGCGAATAAATCCTTGCTATACCATAAGCTTCCAGTTGTTTGATCTCTTCAGGAAGAATGGTTCCTCCACCTCCGCCAAACAACTTGATATGCCCTGCATGACGTTCCTTTAGTAAGTCGTAGATGTACTTAAAAAACTCGTTATGCCCGCCCTGGTAGGAAGTGATTGCGATAGCCTGGGCATCTTCCTGGATGGCAGCATTGACTATCTCATCTGCCGATCGATTGTGCCCCAGGTGAATGATTTCGGCTCCTGAGGCCTGCATGATACGCCGCATGATATTGATAGCCGCATCATGTCCATCGAAAAGCGAACCGGCAGTGACGATCCTGATATGGTTGATTGGATGGTAAGGAGTGGTTTCTTTAGCCATAAATTAACGCTTTATGAGTGCCGGGCATTATTTGATTTTTATAAAATACCGTGGCTCAAATTCGGCGCAAAGATAGTTAAATTGCCCATGCACGGCAAATCAGAACCAAAATAATTGCAACTATCCATACTGTATTGTCGCTGACTGAATGGTGAATCCTACGTAACCAATCATCGACCTTCAACATCCGGAATTAAAGCCTTTGGCGCTGACTGGTAAAATAATTCACTTGAATGAACCCAAAATGCTATTCAAACCGACCATTTCCATAGAAAAAGCCCGGAATCCGCTATTTATCGTCGTCCTTCTTCTTTTTAAATTTACCTGCCTTCCAGGCCTCAATGAATTGTTTCCAGGCCATGACATTCATCAATTGTATAGGTCGTGTCTGACCCTGATAGTAATATGTGGCGGCATTCTGGCGCATAAATGACTGGGTGGATTCCTTTCCATCGACAGGAACCTTATCATATAATGATGCGAGAACCCTTTTATCCAGGTTTTCCTGTATCCTGTCGGTTATCTCATTGTTGACATTCATCGCCAAAAATTCTGCGTGATAATTGTCTTTATCCGGCCATGGATAAATGACAGTCTCCGGCAAAAGAATGTTGTCAAAGGTCATAATCTGAAAAATGGAGTAACGATTGGTGCTCAAGGTGTCCGGCACAACATACTGGATGGTTTTATAACCGACATAAGAAAAAACAATTGCCTCTCCCTTTTCCACTACAAGAGAGAAAAATCCGTCCCAGTTGGTATAAGTCCCACGACTCGTGCCTTCGACAGCGATGGTCACATAAGGCATCCTGACCGGTTGACCCTTTTCCTGTGTGACTACAACACCACTCAGTTGAATAGGCCCGCGATAACCACGTTGTGCGGAAGCCGTATATCCGGCCAAAAAAAGAAGGAACGCCCAGATGACTTTATATTTTATATTCATGTCTTTGCTTTGATAAAGGTCGGCTTGATAAAAGTCCGGAATTTAATTTCTTTATAACGTACAAAAGTAAAAAATGATGCCAAGTCAGACAAAATTGAAAGATACGCCGAATTGTGCAAATTGTACAGATCTTTTAGTTCAGATTAACAAAAAATAAGAAATGGAGGTAAACAAATTTTCATTCCATAAATCGCAAATAACTGACATTCACCTATCAAACCTTATTTAATCTATTATTATGGAATTTTTTTAGACATGTCTAAAACTGCACAGTAAATAATAAACCGGCAAATAAGTTCCGCCGGTTTATCGTTTTTTTTAACATGATTTTAAGGTGAATACATTCAAAGAGTAATAGCATTCTATCCGATATGCCACTCTACTCCATTGAATGATTTTCCAAGAATACCTGGAATTGGCCTAAGATTTACTTACGTCTGAACAGGTTAATGCCCGGGAAGATTCCGCTATCCAACAATTCTTCTTCTATCCTCAACAACTGGTTGTATTTGGCGATCCTGTCGGAGCGGGAAGCGGAGCCGGTTTTGATTTGCCCGGTATTCAACGCCACAGCAAGATCGGCGATGGTTGTGTCCTCTGTCTCACCTGAGCGGTGACTCATCACCGAATTATAACCATATCTTGTGGCTAGTTGAACGGCCTCGATGGTTTCAGTCAGCGTACCGATTTGGTTCACCTTGACCAAAATAGCATTGGCAGCTTCCTCTTTAATGCCTTTTTTCAACCTTTCCGTATTGGTGACAAACAGGTCATCCCCCACTATCTGGACTTTCTTCCCTATTTCATCGGTCAGCTTAGACCATCCCTTCCAATCATCCTCTGCGAGTCCATCCTCAATGGAGCAAATCGGGTATTTCTTCACCCATTTCTTCCAAAAGTCCACCATTTCATCGGAGTCAAGCTTCCTGCCATCTGATTTTTTAAAATGATAAACCTTCTCCTTCTCATTGTAAAACTCAGTCGATGCTGCATCCAAGGCTATCAAAACATCCTCACCTGGCTTGTAGCCAGCCTTTTCTATGGCCATCAGAACGGTCTCGATTGCTTCTTCGTTGGATTTGATGTTGGGAGCAAAACCGCCTTCATCACCGACATTTGTCGAATATCCTTTTGATTTGAGTACATTCTTCAGGTGGTGAAAAATCTCCACTCCCATTCGTAAAGATTCAGAGAAAAATGGCGCACCGACCGGCATGATCATAAATTCCTGAAAGTCGATATTATTGTCGGCGTGACTTCCGCCATTCAATATATTCATCATCGGGACAGGTAGGGTACAGGCATTGACACCGCCGATATATCTGTACAAAGGCTGTCCCGCCTCCTTGGCTGCGGCTTTTGCCACCGCGAGTGAAACTCCCAGCAATGCGTTGGCTCCAAATTTTGACTTATTTTTGGTACCGTCCGCTTCGATCATGACCTGATCGATCTCACGTTGCAGGAAGACGTCCATACCTACCACTTCATCCCTGATTTCGTCGTCCACATGCTTGCAAGCCTTCAGCACGCCTTTTCCGAGGAATCTCTTTTTGTCATCATCCCTCAATTCGACTGCTTCATGCTTTCCGGTCGATGCTCCGGATGGTACTGCGGCGCGTCCTACTGCTCCTTCCTCTGTCAGGACTTCTACCTCTACCGTCGGATTCCCGCGGCTATCCAATATTTCTCTCGATCTGATATCGATGATTGCACTCATTTTTTTTATTTTTTTATTCGGAGATAAATATATTAAATCTTTTTCAATATCAACACGATGGTTTATTTCACACCCCTACCGACGCTGTCACGCCCTTATGTGTCTTCAATACTTCAATGTATTCGTCAAACAAGTATCGGCTATCAAAAGGCCCCGGGCTTGATTCCGGATGGTATTGAACAGTAAATATCGTCTTTTTTTTCCATTTTAGACCTTCAAGGCTGCCGTCGTTGAGGTTGTAATGCGATATCTCTACTTCAGCCTCCAACCCGCTCAATGAGTCCTTGACCACGCCAAAACCGTGATTCTGGCTAGTAATCTCACCCAAACCGGTCGATTTGTTGAGAACCGGATGATTGACACCTCTATGGCCGTATTTCAATTTTTCTGTTTTCATTCCCTGAGCAAGCGCCAGCAATTGATGTCCGAGGCAAATGCCAAATACCGGCTTATCGGAAGCAAGGATTGCCCTGGCTGTTTCGATGGCATAATCCATGGCAGCCGGATCACCGGGACCGTTAGACAGGAAGTAGCCATCCGGTTTCCATGCGTCGATGGTGCTGAGATCGGTTTTCGCCGGAAACACTTTCAGATAACATCCTCTTTGGACAAAACACTCAAGGATATTGCGTTTGCATCCGTAATCAATCACCGCCACCTTAAACGGAGCGCTTTCATCACCATAACAATAAGGTTCCTTGGTAGAAACAAGGCTGGCCAACTCACATCCGGCCATGGAGGGTGTACCGGCAAGTTTATTTTTGAGCTCCTTTTCGTCAGCATCAACCGTTGAAATGACGCAATTCATGGCACCTTTGCTGCGAATATGCCGTACCAGTGCACGTGTATCTATGCCTGCAATGCCGACAATCCTATTTTCTTCCAGATACTCCTGAAGGGAAGCATCCGCCGGTATTCTGCTATAGTAATCTGAAAAATTTCGCACGATCAATCCCGCAATCTGTACCCGATCAGACTGATTTTCTTTATTGGATACACCATAATTGCCGATATGCACATTGGTCATCGTGACTACCTGGCCTGCAAAAGAGGGATCAGTAAATATTTCCTGATATCCTGTCATACCGGTGGTAAAACAAATCTCGCCTGAAGTGATGCCGGAATATCCGATGGCATAACCTTCAAATTTTCGTCCGTCTTCCAGCAAGAGGATTGCTTTTTGACGATGTGAATATGCTGTCATTGGAAAAATTTGCCTGCAAAGATACGTATATATTGGCAACTATACATTTACAAATTTAAAAAAATAGCAACTATCTGTGTGTTGGACATTTGTACAAAAACTACCTTTTGAGTGCAGGCAACGTCTTACATATTGCGCTTTCCGCGGAAAATGACTTACATTCATCTGCCTCTCAATGAATCTGACGACTCCTCATGGATATGTCGATCCAATCCCCCAAAACCTAACATTTACCTAAATTCCTTTCATCCGGGTAGTGAAAAAAATCCGAAAAAATTACACACTACTGCCAATTTCCCTTAATTTCGACGCTTGACCGGAAAAAGGAGACGACCTCCTATCCACAAAGATTCATTATATGCAGATCTACGAAGCGATATCCATAGGATTATATTTGTTATTGATGCTGGCAATTGGCGTCTATTCCTTCCGAAAATCTACCTCCAACTCGGAGGAATTTCTCATCGGGGGTCGAAGGTTGGGTGCAGCGGTCACGGCGTTATCGGCAGGAGCTGCGGACATGAGTGGCTGGCTTTTGATGGGTTTGCCTGGTGCCATGTATTTTTTCGGTATCTCAAGTGCCTGGATTGCCATTGGGCTTACAATCGGGGCATATCTCAACTATATTATCGTAGCGCCGCGCTTACGCGTATATACAGAGGTGGCTCAAAATTCAATCACACTGCCCGTCTTCTTTGAAAATCGATTTAAGGACAAGAGTCATTTGCTTAAGATTTCCTCATCCATCTTCATTCTGATTTTCTTTACCCTTTATACGTCGGCCGGTATGGTTTCCGGGGGAAGGCTTTTTGAGTCTGCATTCGGCATGGAATATCAGACGGGGGTATGGATTACCAGTCTCGTGGTCGTGCTATATACCTTTCTGGGTGGATTCCTGGCTGTCAGCCTAACGGACTTTGTACAGGGAGCCATCATGGTCATTGCATTGATCATCGTGCCTTTAGTGGCATTGGATAAGATCGGCGGCTTACATGAAACGGTAACACTGATCAACAGCAAGGGCGCGCAGTATCTCGACCTTTTCAAGGGTACGACTGTGGCAGGTATCATCTCACTGATGGCCTGGGGACTTGGCTATTGCGGCCAGCCCCATATTCTCGTTCGTTTTATGGCCATCGACAAGCCGTCTCAACTGGTAAAAGCCAGGCGCATAGGCATCACCTGGATGATATTCACAGTCGGAGGAGCATTGTGTGTGGGTATAATCGGCATTGCATATCTGATGAAGTTCGACACGGCCACCATGGGAGTTTTTGACAAATCAAAGAATGAAGCCGAGACCATTTTCATTTATTTTACCCGAGTGCTGTTCCACCCACTTATTGGAGGCTTCCTACTTTCAGCGATACTGGCAGCAGTGATGAGCACTATATCCTCACAATTATTGGTTACTTCCAGTTCATTGACGGAAGATATTTACCGTTCTCTGGTGAGGAAGGATGCAAGTCCGCGTCATTTTCTCATCGCAGGAAGGCTTTCCGTACTCATCGTCGCAGGAGTTTCGCTGCTGCTTTCCTTAGACCCAAAGGACAGTATCCTCAATCTGGTTGGAAATGCATGGGCAGGGTTCGGTTCGGCATTTGGCCCATTGATTGTTTTGTCGCTGCTGAGAAGAAAGACAACCTGGCAAGGGGCTCTGGCAGGCATGTTGACAGGCGGCATCACTGTCTTGTTGTGGGTATATCTCGACCATCCATACAAGGATTGGTATGAGATGATTCCGGGTTTCCTATTGTCATTGATATGCAATCTCATCGTATCACAATTGACTTACAAGGCGAATCCGGTGATTGATGAAGAATTTGACCGGGTGGAGAAAATGATTGGGTGAAAGTTGTATCTCTTGACCGACTGGAAGTACTGACCACTCATAGCGTCACAAGACAATACCCTTCGCTGAGCCTGTCACAATTTAGAATAAATTTAAAGTTTGTCGGAAGACGCCCGAGAGGTACATCGTGAGGATATTTCATTTATATTTAGGCCTTAAAAAATAAAAGTATATGGAGAATGATCTTTCAATTGCACAGAAAGCAGAATTGACTCACATCCGCAACATCGCTGATCAGCTGAACATCAAGGAGGACGACCTCATCTACTATGGCAAGTACAAGGCCAAGATCCCGCTCAGCTATATCGACGAAGAGAAGGTACATAAGAGCAATCTGATCCTGGTGTCCGCCATGTCACCAACGCCCGCCGGAGAAGGAAAAACTACTTGTAGCATCGGTATCGCTCAGGCGATGAACAGGATAGGCCGCAAGACGACTGTCGTCCTGCGGGAACCTTCACTGGGGCCTGTCTTCGGGATAAAGGGAGGTGCTGCAGGCGGCGGATATTCGCAGGTGCTGCCTATGGAAGATATCAACATGCACTTTACCGGTGACTTTGCAGCCATTGAAAAGGCAAACAACCTGCTGGCAGCCGTCATCGACAACAGCATCCAGAATAAAAAGAATACACTCAATATCGACCCGCGTACCGTTGCGTGGAAACGCGTGATGGATATGAACGACCGCTCGCTGCGCTCCATCGTCTCCGGTCTCGGTGGCAAGAGTAGTGGCGTACCACGGGAGGCAGGCTTCAATATCACCGCTGCTTCTGAAATCATGGCCATCCTTTGCCTGGTCAACAACCGACGGGAACTGAAGGAAAAGCTTGGCAATATCTACGTCGGCAATACCTATGAAGGGAAACCGGTATTTGCCCGCGACCTGAAGGCTCATGGCGCTATGGCCGCTTTGCTCAAGGATGCCATCATGCCCAATCTGGTGCAGACCATCGAACAGACTCCGGCCATCATTCACGGCGGACCATTTGCCAATATCGCTCAGGGAACCAATACCATCATCGCCACGAAGATGGGACTCTCCCTGTCAGACAACGTCGTCACCGAGGCAGGCTTTGGCTTCGACCTGGGCGGAGAAAAGTTTCTCGACATCAAATGCCGCATGGGCAACTTAGTGCCGCGCTGCATCGTCATCATCGCCACCATACGCGCACTTAAGTATCACGGTGGGGTAGATCTTGCTGACCTGAAGACTGAAAACGTAGATGCAGTACGTGCCGGTTTCGTCAATCTGGAAAAGCATCTCAACAACTCGAAACTGTTTGGCATCCCTGCCATCGTTGCCATCAACCGTTTCGTCACGGATACGGATGCCGAGGTCAATACCTGCATCGAGCAGTGCAAAGCAATCGGTTTCGATGCCCATTCGATCGAAATATGGGCAAAAGGCGGTGGTGGCGCCCTGAATATTGCCGAGGCTATAGGCAAGATTGTCGATAACAACCGGCATCAGCAGTTCCAGCCATTGTATTCTACCGAGGCGAGCATCGAAAACAAGATCACCACCATCGCCAGGAATATCTATGGTGCATCGTCGGTTGAATTTGGTGCCAAGGCCAAAGCCGATCTTAAGGTAATCAAGAAGTTGAAGCTGGCGCATCTTTGTGTATGTATTGCCAAGACCCAAAAGTCATTCTCTGACAATCCCGATTTGTTAGGTGCTCCGGATGGCTTCGTCCTCAACGTGCGGGAGATAGAGATTGCAGCAGGTGCCGGATTCGTCGTGCCGGTGACAGGTGAGATGATGCGGATGCCAGGCTTGCCTGAAGTGCCCAGTGCTGAATACATCGACATCGATGATGAAGGGAATATAACCGGGTTATTTTGATAATGGTTGGCTTGACAATAAGGTAAGATTTTTGTGTGACCTGAAGATGCTTAGGGGAAGGTATTGGGGTCAGTATGGTCCGGAATGTCCATATAAAGTATAAATCTCAGATATTGGCGCCTCAGGTGGTTCAGTCAGAACAGGGATTCGTGGCACAAATCAAACCGAAATTACCATCTTCCCAATAGCTCCGAAACATCACGTATTTATAAGGAGGAAAGTGGCTCACTTTGCTCCGGAATCCTCATTAGACAATTATTTCAATGTAGTTCAAACATTATTCACATTTACAAAATAAAATAATAGATGGGATTCGAAAATAAATAGGCGAAAAATGCTTTAGGCGCATGCAAATCAACCGGCATTCCCCATTCGCATTTCTAAAATCCGGTTCAAATAATCACCCGATCAAGAGCGTCTTTATTCTATGTTTTGATCATCTAACATATAGTAAAGTGGCGCATTATATCTCTCTAAAAACAAAATTGGCTACTTTAACTTCGGCAAGGCTAATGCCTTTGGCGAAGTTGACGTTCAAGTCCGCCCCCTTTCCAGCTCATTCAACGTTATATTAAACCTCCTTGTTTCAAAAGCTTAGCCAAATTATCCGAAACACCAGACAATTCACGATACTTATTTGAGGTTTCCTTTGGAACTATCTTGATAAGTTTCTCATATTTTTCAAGCATCTTCCAATAGTGTGCCTCAAACAAATCATTAAATCGAAAGATATAGACAAAGTCTGATCTATTTATTTTAAAATCAGCATACTCAAAATATGCCATATCCTCATGTCTTCCAAAGGCATCCTTAAAAATTAACGTAAAAATTACATCGGTACCTGTATCCTCATATTTAACCAACCACTTCAACAACTCCGCCTCATTGTTCTCGTCTAAGGTATTGTATGCTTCCACAGCTTCAATTGCCACCTCTCTATATTTCAAACAATCGCCAAGATTATTAATTAGAGCATATAATTCATTGAATTTAGCCAAAGAGGCATAATTGTTAAAAAAATCATATAACGAATGATGTTTCTCCAGCCATCCTAAAATTACGTCTTTATCAATAATTGAGTTTTGCAATTGAACGAGTTCATCGTATGCTGCATCACATTTTTGGACGAAAATCAAAAAATCAATACTTTGCTTAAAGTTAGCTTCTTCATCCTTTTTTATATTCATGCTTATTGTAGAACCGACTTCAATGGACTTGTCTTCTATTTGAAAGCCTTCACACAAAACCATTTCCTGCATATCATTTTCATCTTCCTCAAAAATAAAGTCTATATGTTTTTTCGAGTTGTTACCTACAAACGAATAACCAAGACACCCTTTGTTGCAACAATTTTCAAAATTGCATATCCCTTTATGCGAGCGCAAAAAAGTATCGCCTTCTGCTATAAACTTTGAAAAAACCTCATCCATCTTTTCGATAAATACCTCTTTCGTTACATTCTGGTATGTTTTATCGCCATCCAAGGCTATTCTAAGCATATTGCAATCCATTTTTTGGAAACTTTCGATAATATATTCTTTTCTTCCTTTATTCATAGTTGTTTGAATGATAGGTTTTTCATTTGATACTAAATGTTTAATTTAACTTGGATAATAAATGTAAAAATTAAAACTCAGTCAAAGAATAATAGTTCATCTTTCTTACCTCAAGAATTGAATGATAAGCTTCTATTATTTTGTGAATGCCTCTTTTTGAATTCTCACCAACGAGTGGTCTGTTTTTAACAGTGCTGAATTATTTGCAATATATGGTTAGCGATGCAACTTATTTGCACTACATCCTCAAGTCCCTGCTCTGTCTTGTCTAGTATAATGATTCAGTCAATTATCCCATTCATCGTAATTTCGTCAGGAAGAGGGTCGTTTGATTTTAATAACTGGTTTTTGGTAATTATCTTCTGCTGAGTTTTGCAATTATTATCGGTAACCAAATCACAAAAAAAGTGTTGAAATCAACATTCAAATCTTCAAGAAAATCAATACTTTGTTCATCATCACCCTTTAATCAACGACAGCAACCTCCGGAGCATCGAACCAATGTAAGACCGATTTTTGGAGGAATTCCCCTATATATTGGTTTGCGATTTCATACAGTATTCCCTAAAATCACATTTATAAGGGCTCATGCAATGCGATCCCATCGGAATATCCGGCATGTCACCATCTTTGAGAATCTGCTTAAAGGAACTGACCTTTCCTTCTATGACAGGCAACTTTTCCCGCAATTCACTCAACACATTGATAACATTAAAATCACCATCTTCTCCTCTTAAAACCACGTTAAACTCCACAATACATGGCAGTATATTGAAAAGAACATAATACTGTATGGATAAGTCCCACCAGGTAACTTCCTTTATTTCCGAATAATTCTTAACTTCATAGATTTTATAATTCTCATTATTATCACGCTCCAGTACATCTACCAACACCAGTACATCATCATAACAAAATCCGGCTTCGAAAATAACCTTGTCTTTTGCGAAATAAGGATAATCGTAATACGATCCGTTCAATGAATCAAATGTATAGCGTGGATATTGTTTGAAGTTCTTGCCCAATTGCTTTTTTACATCTATTGCATGCTTAAATCGATCTTTAAATCTCTTCTCAAAGTCATGCCCGGCGTCAAACTTTTTTTGTGTGATAACGTCAGTAGGTGTCCGCTCTTGAGGGTGATTTTTATTGAGGAATAATCTTTTTTCACATTGCATCCCATAGGTAAAGGTTGATTTGGATAAAGTAAAATCGACTTTCTCAGGTATCAATTTACTACACTCTTCAAGTTTTAGTGCCGCATCATTAATTTGGGCTTCAAATTCAGGGGATGAAGGCATTGAGAAATCCGCTGTTTCATAGACAATATCGACAATCCTGAAATCGAGTGCGGCTCCAACATAATTCCGCTTGTTCATTTTGAGAATGCCTGCTTGATAGAAATCTTCGATTAATCCACAGGAAGCGCCATGTCCTCTATCTGTTATTTTCATTTTGGGGATGCTATTTTTTCTTTACAAATATATCAAATAGAATTATGTTCGTTATCATTGAAGCCGAGGGGTTAACATGTTATGGAATTAAATACCGACAAGGCTAAAAGTTTCATATCCTATTCCCTAAAAGTATATCAGTCTGCCCATGAATATAATGTGTCCGGACAAAAATCAATACCATTCTCCCAAAAAACCGTTTCAAGGTCTGCGTTGATTTTAACTGTACAAAAATATTCAGGGTCTAGCAACTTTCTAAATTTAGATTCGGCAGTTACTGACCATTCTTTTAACTTGTCAGTAAGGTCAATGATTTTTGTTTCACCTGTATTGAATTTAAGCACTAACCTATAAGGCTCTACTTTTTCAATTTCAATTACTAAATGTATCATTATTCAAGTGGTGCTATTGGTTTAAAATTTGGATTGTCCGATAAACTTTCTTCCCGGTTTTGTAATAATTCTTCTTTATGCTATTCAGCCCAGTCCTGCACTAATCTTATTGCTCTACGTGGCATTACTCCGTCTATAAGTTCACCTGTTTCATTGAAAAAACGCACTATACTCCCTGTATTTCGCATGAAAATGTGGTGGCACATGATCTTTAGCATACATTACTACAATAATTCCAAAAAATCGACTTATTTCCGGCATAATTATTAATTACTGAAGTTATGCAGTATTTATCAAAATCCTATTATTCAATAAAATATATGTCTTCGTACAACGAATATATAACAATAATAGTTCAAATAACTTTTGGTTCCGGATCCAATACATCCAAAAGCAATATTGGAGTCAACATGGTCCGGAATATGCTCTACTCAAAAGTTTAACATCATCAGCAAAGTCGCCTTAGGCTTACTCGAAAACTAAAAACTAACCAAATCTCTAAAACGCCTGAAAGCCATCATCTGCGACGATTACAGAGAAAAAATAATTAGATCTAAAAGCGAAAGCACTGTAGTTTCATGGTTTGCAATCCGTGCGCCACGAAACTTTAGATATTATGTGGCATTTTTTATTCAACATAAGTTTCCATAATCACGGCTTTCACGGTTTCAATTTCAGAGGTTATCAAATTGCCTAATTTCTTTACAATTCTTGTTCTGTCCACCGTTCTGATTTGATCTAAAACTATCCAACCTTTTATTTTCGCTTGCTTTATTTTAACTCTTGTCGGATACGGTTTTGAACTGCTTGAAAGTGGTGCTACCACAATCGTATGAAGATATTTATTCATTTCATTTGGAGAAATGACTGCACAAGGACGAGTTTTTTTTATCTCACTTCCAATAGTTGGATCAAGATTTACCAACACCAATTCATATTGCCTTATTTCCATTCTTCAAATGTCTCGTCTTCAAAAATGTCGTCAATCAACAATGTGTCATCACTGTTTGTGTGCATTTGTTTAAAAGCTTTTTCCCAACCTTTTCTCGGAACGGCTTTTGGTTTCAGGATAATTCTACCTTTTTCCAAAATCAGTTCTAATGAGTCGCTGATATTGTATTGCTCCAAAATGGCTTTTGGCAATCTGATGCCTTTTGAGTTTCCGATATTGATTACTGGAATTTCCATAAAAATTTATTTTGTGATTACAAAGTAATTACTTTATTATGAGAAAAACAAATTTTTAACTAAATTTAATATGCAGTCAATCTTGTCAATAATATTTCAAACTCGTTGGTTGGTGAATGTCGTTGACTTGATATGACATATCAAGTCGTTTGTTTTGAGTAAGTAAAATCATTTTTTCTTAGGAAATACCTGATGTTGTTACTAGGTAGTTTCAATCTTCGTCCGAACAAGTAAACTTTCTTTCCGATTTCGTAATAGTTTTTCATTGCGCTAATCTCAAATCAACCCCAACTTCTTCACTAGAGGCTCAAATTTTGATTCACCAATATCGTAAACAAGATCTTCCGAATAATGCTCCGAAGCTTGACAGGAATACTCTGTGTATAAATCCTTGAATCGAATATGATCCCGGTATTCTTCCTCATCAATCTTAAACGGCAAATCAGTATAAATACCAGCCTTAAGGAAATCAAGATTAGGATCTTCAATACCAATGGATGTAAGGCTGCTATTTAACTCTTCGTATGTATATAACCATAGCACCATCTCGGAGTCAGAAACGTTTTTCCCTTCCGGAAAGGTATCCAAGGCCTCCCGAACTTCTACCGCTTTATCCAGATCCTCTATCAAATTTGATAAGTTGAAAAACAATGACCAAAATGGCTGAAAGCTTTTATAAAATGAATTATCATCAAAGGTGAAGCTCTTGAATAAAGATCGGTATTCATCAACCCAGGGTCTTACAATGCTACTGTCCATGGTCATGCCGTGGTAAGACTTCATTGCATCCAATGCCATCTGGCATCTGCTGTATTTCATCAAGAAGTCCGTATGCGGGTTGAAGCGCTGCACCATATCGAAGGCAAAATAAATGGAAATTTTTTCGTCCAGTTCCACCGGCTCATCCATCTTCAGTGAGCAAATGGTATCTATTAGATTCAACCTCGGATTATCGCAATTGATCACCAAGATGAAATACTGTCTAGAATGATTCCCGACCATGGCATAGCCACGCTTACCTCTTTTAATACAGTCGCCTTCACAATCATTATCGCCTTCATGTACTTCAAGGTATTTATCTCCCGCCTTTTTCAGTTTTCGAAATATCTCTTCAAACGTGAAGATGATCGTATCCTTTGCTATTTCGTGATAGCGACCGGAAGCTGTGAGGAGGATGTCCAGCAAGGTGCTGTTCATCTCGCGAAAGGCTTTGAGGTAGAGGGATAGGGTTGGGGGCATGGAGGTTGTTTTGTGTATATGTTAGATTATGAAAAATGAACTCACTTTTTGCTCCGAACTAAATTAATTAATATTTACCTAAAATAATTGGTGCAATTGCTACAGCACCAATCAAAATCAATCCAAAAAGTATAAATAAAACTGTCTTTAATACCTTGATCTCCTTACTCTGTCGATTTATTAATTCCGTCACAAAATCAAATTGGCTATCAAAATTCTTACTTTCAATGTTATCATTTATATCTTTGAATTTATCATCAAAATTTATTTCATCAATCCTATCTCTGATTCCTTTGAATTTATCATCAAAATTTATTTCATCAATCTTATCTCTGATTCCTTTGAATTTATCATCAAAATTTTTATCTTTAATAAAATCCTCTATTTCATAAAATTTATCATCAAAGTTTTTTCGCTTAATAAGATCTTTTAATTCATAAAATTTTTCATCAAAATTTTTTCTTTCAATTCTTGCTTTTATTTCATTAAATTTCGTGTCAAAATTCTTTTTCTCTATTTTTTCATTGATTTCTTTGAATGATAAATCAAAATTCTTAGTTTTGACTAATTCCTTTAATTCATAAAATTTATCATCAAAGTTTTTTCTTTCAATTTTTTCTTCAATTTCGTTAAATCTCGTGTCAAAATTCTTTTTCTCTATTTTTTCATTGATTTTACTAAATTCATTATGAAATTCAATTTTGCTAAGTTTATCAAGCATCAAATTATGGAGACTTGCAAATCTATTATATTCATTAGCAAAATCAGTTTTTACAAGGTTTTCAACATTTGAGAATGTTGTATTGAATTCTTTGATGAGTTTGCTTGTTGTTTCCACTGATGTTGAGGTAACATGCTCTGCCTTTTTTAATAGATCAACTGTTGTATTTAATTCAGCAAAATTTTGCTCGATACTTTCAATTATCTTTTCAATTCTTTCTTCTATCATTTTGTTATAAATTTATGATTAAATTTTTTTAGCATTTTTCCTAACCAAAAAAAATAAAATGTTTTACTGATTACTGTAGTATATTTTTGGGTATCAGGTTCTAGGTCATAAGAGTATTTGGTTATACATTGGATCAACTCAATTACTTGTTCAATTGACAACTTTTTAGTGGCAATGAAATCTGTAAGCTTCATAAAAATAAGATTTGCTAAATTGTCACAAGTTTTCAATTTTTTACCTCTAGTATTAATTATAAGCAATGCGGTATTTTTTAAAATTGTAATTACATCATTACTACTTTCAGCACTCCCTACTTCGTATCGTTCACAAGAGCCAATAAGATGTTTGAGATTATCTATTTCTAAACCCGGATTACTCTCATCAGGATTTTTAATAAGTGCTAAATATTTTTCTATTAATCTATAATTTAACTCAGTATTTAAAACAAAATCCCTATAAAAATCTTCTGCATATTTTGAAGAAAAATAATTGTTGATTTTATCCCTGAAGCTTTTTTCTCCATCCTTTAAAAAGACATCAATTGCTTCTTTTACATAATTAGCAGAATGTATTCTCTTCTCAGTTATTGCTTTAGCATAAAAATCAGTTAGTGCATTCAAGCATTTTGATAATTCTGTCCTGTCATATTCAGAATTCCGATTTTTAGCTTCTTCCAAAATTCTTTCAGCTTCTGTCTCTCCAATGTATTTTAAAAGATAGTTTTTTAGTTTTGAAAAATAAAAGCCTTCTACCTGCTTTTTAAAGGTTAATTCAATGATATTATTAGCATAATCAACAGTATAGTCATCAATTACCCCCAACACATTTAACCTATAAATTGCACGCTGTGTATCACTGGAATTTCTGAGTTTCCAAAACATTTCTTTGAGAAAATCTTCATTTAAATTAAGCGAATTAAACTTATATTCCTTACCATCCCTTTCATATTGGTATTCAAGATTTTTAATAAATTGCTCTTCAATTGCAGTTTCATTTTCACCATCACAAAAATTATAGGCAGAACGTACTACTCTGGAACCAAATATTTTATTTTTCCTTCCTTGCCCATCAAGTCCATTAAGATCTCTATCTTCAATTAATTTACCTAAATCTTCAATTACATTATTATTAAACCCTATAAATAACCTTTGTTCTGTATTACTCTCATTTAATAAAGATTCAATACCTTTCGCAGTTTTTATTTTTAGAAACTCAATAAAATTCATACCATTTGCAAGCTCTTTGATTAAGCTTATTATATATTGTCCAATCTCTTCTGCCTTAGACCTATCATCTTCATTAGGATAAGATTTGATATCAGTTCCTCCTTTTATAAATAATAATGACAATAATTCTTTCGTCTTATCTCTTACTATAGTATCATTATCTTTTTTAATTCCAATTGGATTGACATATAAGTAATGATTATTATTACCAGGTTTAATATATAATGACAAACTATACTTAGGGTACTTTTGTTGAAATATGGAATTTAATATTGTAACTCCAAATCCATCTTCATAATTAATTTCAGTCAATAATTCATTAAATGTTTTATACTCACGCAAAACTCCTTTATGAGCATTTTTTATGTTGTCTAAATTACTCTCTAAATCGCTTGGACTATAAAGAATATAATTGAAGCTTTCAGTTCCATCTCTTCCTGCTCTTCCCGCTTCTTGATAAAATGCTTCGATAGAAGTCGGAAGACAATAATGTATAGTAAACCTTACGTTTGGCTTATCTAATCCCATACCGAAAGCCTTGGTAGCAACTATCAAATTAAGTTTGTTTTGCATAAACATAGACTGATTTTCCGATGCTTTTTTAGCTTCTTTTTCGATTCTTTTATTTTCCCAACTATTGTCGTCTCCGCCACCAAAATAAGTACCTTTCACCAAGTAATGCTCAGTATTTAAACCTCTAAGTACAACTTCGCCAGTTCTTTGATTTAGCATATCATAACACAAAGCAAAAACACCATTTCCTTTTGAATCAGATTTAGTTGGGCAATAAATTATTCCGGCATTTTTATAAATTCCATCCGTATCACTCCAAAACGAATCAACTGAAATATCATCATTTAATTCAGATAATTTATAAGGTAATTCTTTGCTTAATAATTCTTTTATTATGGGATATTTTGTATGAGCAAGAGTTCTTTCTTTCCAATAATCATAAAGACCGTCTTTAATTGTATGGTTTCTTTTATTGTCTAGCTCTGCGAAAGAAGGAAATGTTTTTACATGGAAATGCAATTCTTCTCTATCAAGATCAGGTGGTTGTAATAAACTTTCATTATCAACATTAATCTCTCTTTGTATATCAGCCATAACATCAAACGAAGCAGTTGCAGTTAGTGCTATTTGAACAAAATCATCTCTTACATTGTCAAAGCAGTTTTCCAAAACAATATTACTTAAACGCAAGTAGGCATACCTAAAATCGTGACCCCATTCAGAAATACAATGTGCTTCATCAATTACTAAGTAACTAAAAAACAACCCATCTCTTCTGAAAGTATCAAGTGCATTTCTAAATTCTTGGATTTGTAATCTTTCAGGCCCAACTATTATATACTGAAATTTTCCTTTTGCGATTAAATCTTCTTTTTCTTGTCGTTCTTCTTTATCATCTTCAGAATTTATAAATACACATTTATCAATAAAATTGATCCTTAACTTATCAAATTGGTCTTTCATTAAAGATTTTATTGGATCAACAACAATACAAACTCCCGGTTGTAGTAAAGTGCTTAATTGGTAAGATAAAGATTTACCACTACCGGTAGGAAGAATCCCAATTACGTCTTTGCATTGCAAAATTCTATTAATAATTGGCAATTGCCCATCTCTAAACTCATTCTTTCTAAAAAGATTGTTTAAAAAGTACAATAATGATTTGTGTTGTTTCTCAAAAGAGATAAACTTGTTTTGCAAATCATATTCTCCAATCTGTGGGTAGGTTATTTTTTTGTTTGTCAGTACACGGTCTATTACGTAGTCAGAGTCGGTTAAGCGATTAATTGTAAAATTATACCCTTGCTCTTCAATTCCTAAGCTAAAATCTGCATCTTCTTGACCTGAGTAAACTAATGTTGGACTTTCAAATCGAGTACCGTTTAACGAATGTAGATTTTCTATAATCTCGAATAAATCCGTAAAAGCCCATTCAAAATATTGTTGCATTTTTTCGTTGCAATGAATTTTTAATACATTTGAAACACTAACTATTTCATTAAGCCATAAAAGCAAAAAAGATTTTTGAATTTGAGCAATTAATATAGGGGTGTAAATTACGTTGTAAACATCTCTGTTGCCATTGTTTGTGCTGTAAATTGTTGCTACAACATTAGATATATTAATAAGCTCTGCATTGCTTCTGTGAAAAACAACATCTCCTGTTTTGTTATTATTTTTTATTTGGTATCCGTATTGAGATAAGATTTTTTCAGTGATAAAAAGGCTTGCTCTTGTAGGAGTTCCTCTATTGATAATGTTGTATGCAATTAATAAAACCTTATCAAAGCTTTCTGTATTTTCATTCAGTTCAAACTCTTCAAGTCCGGATAACTCGAAGTAACAGAATTTCGAAAATTCAGCTATCGCTTTTTCAAAATCTTCATAGCCTTTTTGTTTGAAAAAAAGGTCGAAAATTTCATCAATTAAGTAGCCTGCTTGTAACTTTGTCATATCCCAAAGAATTTAATTGAGCCTTAATCAAAAAGCGAAGGTGTTGCAAAGCGTTGGCTTGGAGTAGTTGGTATTTAGTTTCTAATGTTTCTTTTATAGAATCAAGTATGTTTTTCACTTGTAACATTTTCATTTGTCTTGATTAATTATTTCTTGACAATAATTTATTGCTTCTTGACATTGATCAGTAGTAAACATACCAAAATGAGTAAACTCTAAAGGCAAATTCATTTGTTTTGAAAGCCAATTATAAGCTTCTTTTTGATTTTTAAAGTGTGATTTATTTTTCCATAATGGGTCAAAAATATTATGCCCTTGATTTTTGAAATTTCGCAATTCCTTATCTGCCAACCTGCCCAAAGAGGTTGTATTATCTGAATATGTTCCCACGTAATGGTCATTGTTTTTTATACAAACATAATATTTTTTGTCAAGAAACTTCGGTCTGGGAGTTTCATTAATCCACTGCTTGTATATTTCGTCACCATTAACCAATTTGGATCCACAATTACAATATGGACAAAGTTGCCCTTTGATTATTTTCAAATTTATCTCTTCCATTTTATTGGCGTTTTGGTCTAAACCCAACGTACTGCAAAGCGTTGGCTTTGTTCGGTTGGTTGCAGATCTTTTGATTTTGCAGAAGTCTTTTCATTTTGTCAATCTATTCAATGTTAATACTGTCTTCTATTAGGAAGTACGTTTTTACAAATATATAATACTTTTGAAATCATTCGAAATTATTTCATTGAATATCAACAATTGTGAATGTAATATTACTATACCAACATTCCCCCCTCAATCATAAAACACATGCTTATTCCTATACGCCGGCGCTTCATATATTTTTCGGCCATCGCTTATAGCGATTGAGTAGTAAATTGAATCATCTCGATAGAGTTCCTCTGCATCAATACCGTAAGCTCGGACCATCTCTTTCAGCTCCTTAATCATATCCTCCCGTAGTGATCTCGGCTCCAGCACAACGAGGTTGGAACCAAACGAAAGCAAGCGATGTCGGATCTCGGAGGACTGGTAATACATGCAGGGATTATGCCATATATGATTATTTTTTCGCCAAAAATATAAAATCCAATGCAAGGTATCTGCATTGGCTAGAATAATGGTATGTTAATCTTTTTATCTCTATCCGTTCGCTTTGTTGGCTGGGATTTTGGGTGGTTGTGCAAATCGTCAGGGAACTTTGCACTGTGCAGCTATCCGCAGAGCGCATTGCATGGACTTTTATATTTAACTTAAGTCAATTTTCTTGCATCCCATACAGATAGAACTTTAATTTGCCTCGTATCAAACTCATAAAAAAGAAGATAATCACGAACTACTTTTAATCTAACATTTTCGTCAAAGTCTGTTTTTCTTCCAATTGCAGGAAATTGCGCTATAAGCTTTATAGATTCTAAAAACAGTTTATTGCGTTTGATGCTGTATTTTTTTGATTTATTTCTATTTATCCAATATTCAAGAATTTCTTTTCGTTCCAAATTGGCTTTTTCAGTCCAAACTATTTTTCGCTTAGCCATTGTTCAATTTCATTGTTAGCTTCAGATTCAGAAAGTACTTTATCTGATTTTGCCTCTACTAAACGAATTCTTTGTTTTTCAGATACATTGTAAATAGATTTATCCATCTCAAAATCAAGCATTCTTTTTATTTCCTCTATGATATAAGATTCTTTGAGGTTTGTAATCGTGTTGATTATTTCCAATTTCAATTCTGCTGTATTCATTCTAATATCAAATTTACAATATTAATTTTTTTTGTTGAATGTTGTTCTATGCTTTCAGCACGCACTCAAATATACTAACATTCCGCATTTTCACAAAATAAAAATGACTTAAGCTTGAATTCTTGTTGATCAGTCATGAATCAACTTTTTTCTTTTGGTTTCTTTATGTGTTTCTTCTTATTCTTTGCCTATGTTAAACGGTGCGCTTTCAAGTAATTCATAAAAATATGGTCAGACTCTTTACGGATACTCAAAAGCCCGTGAACAATGGGAAACGTTCTCCATCAAAAAAAGGTTTCCCGCCCTTGCTGATGTTTACCGTTCGCAGCTTTCCTGCCCAAGCGTAAATATCTTGAAATAAATGCTTGTGAATAGCAAGTAAACTATCGGTGTTTTTGATTTTTATTGGGTTTTCGTAAAGCTCCTCTAACCGTTTGGAAACCTGCAAACTTTCGTATGCCAACAATACTTTTTCATTATCAATATTTGCCAAATTATACAATACACCGTTTTTATCTGTATATTGGAAATCCGGGTCAATGTATTGATAGTTATTTTCCACAAATAGAATGTAACTTAACCAAAAATTCCGTTTCTGAAAATTTGTTTGTTTTCCAATCCAAATATAGTTGTATCAACTCGGTTGTTGGCTCAAAGCCTTCAAACATATTGCTTCCTATGGCATTGGCTGTACTTTCCAGCGTTTTCAAGTCTTGAAACTGCACTCCCATTATGGTAAGATTTTCTCTATCTATATCTATTGCTTTGTACATTTTAACTATTTAAGGCTACTACAAAGATACTGATTATTAACGCGCAACGTATCATTTTTTTGTTCAAAGATTCAGTTTTAATTTATTTCTCTTTTTCCGGATATATTCCATACAACCTATCTTAGTCTGAATAACAATTACCTCATCTCCATATATAAGCTTGTATCACGAATGGTGACCATTTCGTTCACCAGCGGTTTCAGGGCTTGCTGTCGTCGTTGGTGATTTCTTCGAAATAGATGATTGGTTTTTTGCCTTCGGATTTTATCTGTAATTCCTGTTCCAATAGCGTTATCGACCGGGTAACTATTCACTTCAATTTGACTATATTCCTTCTAAGGCTTATCAATATTTGAGACCGCGAATTTAGGTTCAACCACAAAATTGCATAGCAAAACACGAAATTACCTTATGTTTTATAATTTCCCCGGAAAGCCGGGACAGGCGTGGTAGAAAAAAAGATCATGCGCACTCTTTCATATCAGGTGAATAGTTACTCGACCGGGACACGACGAGCATACTTGAAAGACGCAATAATTTTTTTTGATGGAGGCTGAAAACTACGCCCAAAGCCCTATCTCCCCAACCCATACCGCTCCAAAAACCTAATTACCAGGCTCTCCCGGATGACGATGATATAGATAGTCGGTGATTGCATTGTCCGGATGCAGGCCATCAATCTGTCGATGCCTTGAGCGAAACCAAGACCGTTGAGTTCCAGTTTGCCGAATTCGTCGATGATGAAGTAGGGATGATCGACATCAAGTGAGTCAATGATCAGGGTATTGCCATAGTCAAATGCCGACCGGAAAAACGAAAATCTGCCAACTTTTTGGACATCTTCGGCATCATCGGCAGCCTGAAATGGGAGGATGGCTGAAGTCGCAAGATCCATCAGCACACGCCGGCCGTCGATATCCGGAGTCAGGAAGCCGGCCACAGACCTTCCCTCCGACCATGACCTTAGGGAAGTTGTCTTTCCGCTCTGTACCTCACCGGATACAATCCAAAGTTTATTCGGTAAGATTACTGTTTTCTTCACCGGCCAGGATGATAAGGATGGAAATGAAACGGCGCACCCTGCTGACCCCTCTGTAATGGCGGGTTACGTAATCGGCAGTCTGGAAAGAAAGCTTCCTCAGCTTGGGTATATCCTGTCTGATGCCGTCGATGATGCGTGCCATATTGTTGCTGCGTCCGTTCAAAAAGCGCGCCAGCAAAGCCTTGAGAAAGGGATTGAGGACAAACCACCACGCCATGATTACGATAAATGGCCTAAGAATGAGTTGTAACACACTAAGGCCGGACTGCCGCAAAAGCAACAGCGAGGCAAACAGGATCAACAACAACGGCAGCCAGAGCAAAAACTTGAACTTCCTTTTCTTTTTGACAAAGTCCTTCTCGGTAATATCAATGCCAATGATCTGCGATTTGTCGATCGTATTTATTTCGATCGGGATTTTATATGCCCAATATCCAATGAGGCAACCCCACGCAAAATAGAGTGCCGTATATATCAAAAGCAGCACGACGGCATAGCTCAGGCTACTATCCAAATGCAGGGACTTAGCCGTCTGTTGAGCCACGACATTCAGCGACTCCCATAGTGCATTGCCATAGATGATGGTGAGAGTTATTACTTTCTGCAATGCTGACTCAACCAATGCAATTCCTCCGTAAAAAATATAAACAGGAAGTGATCTGCGCTGAAAGGTAAACATCAATGCACCCACAACGCCCTGAAAACCAACCGCAATATATGAGGTAGCAGGACTGTGAGGACTGAGGGCAAACTTGACGCTAATGGCAACCAATGTACCGTAAAGTATGGCAGAACCCGGCCGCTCTGCAGTAAATCCGATGCAGCAAATTACCGTAACCGCAATTCCGCCCAACAACAAACCGGAAAAGGGCATGTTGATCGCATGCAAAAGACCGCCCAACGCACTTTCAGAAAATGCCCACAACGCTATCAACTTCGAAACACTAAGTCGTACGGACATAAAGTCAGCTTTCTTTAAAGGTAGTAAATTTAAAAATAGTGGTATGAAGGTAGTAAGATATTGTGGAACAACGAAATAATATTTTTGAATAACCATAAAAACACTGACTTAGAAAATTAAATCAGGTTTGAGCCATTTATGACTTATTTGTTTTGAATAATTTCTAAATATTTCGGGTATTTTTTGAAAGTAATAATCAAAGTCAAATTAGAACTATAAATACTTTCATTTAAGTGCATTTTACTGAAGATAAATTATCGCAATATACTGTTAATACTATCTGAATAATATATCCTTATGTATTATAATTATTTGATATGATCCCTCTCTAATCTTTTTTTTACTACTTTTGCATGAATATTTTCAACAGTTAGCCGGGACAAAACAATTCATGAAGATTCTGATCGTAGAGGATGAAAAGAAACTGAACTCCTCCCTTAAAAAAGGGTTGGAGGAAAACGGCTTTGCGGTTGATGTCGCCTATAATGGTGTCGAAGGTAAGAAACTGGCCCTGGCCAATCAATATAAGGTCATCGTCTCCGATATTGTGATGCCCCAAAGTACCGGCCTCCAAATGTTGAAAGCATTAAGACAAAACAATGTTCATACTCCGGTACTCATGCTTACTGCGCTCAATATGGTCGAAGAAAAGCTGGAGGTATATGCGGCCGGTGCCGATGACTATCTGACCAAACCTTTCGACTTCCGGGAATTGGTAGCAAGGATTCGGGCCCTCATCAAACGCCTTCCCAAGGCCATCTCCCCTTCCCAATCTGAAATAACCTATGCCGATATCACCATCAATCCGGCAACTAAGGAAGTTCGACGCCAGGATATCAACATCTTCCTCACTCCCAAAGAATTCGAATTATTACTTTACTTCATGACTCACCCGGATACGACAATCACCAAGCAAGAATTACTTTCCAATATCTGGGACTTCGACTTTGAGACCAGCACCAACGTTCTGGAAGTGTATATCAATTTCCTCCGGAACAAAATCGATAAGGATTTTGATGAAAAACTCATCCATACCCTGCCGCGCATCGGTTATATATTCAAAATCCAACACGAAGAGCAATGAAAATCCGAGTCAAACTCACACTTCAGTACTTTGTGGTGGTGGCGACTATCCTGATTCTGTCCATGTTTTTCGTGTATCGGCGTTTTCAGGACATCACCAACAATGAATACTACAACAACCTCAAGACCAAGGCCAATATGACGGCTGAAATGGTGTTGCACAAGGGAGATCTGGACAAGTTGGAGGATATCACTCCGCACAAGGACAGCGAAAATCTGCCTATGAGTGATAATGTCATCATCTACAACAACAAGCAGGAGAGGGTATTTACTTTCAACAGGAAATCGACCTTCATGCTCCCATTCGATTTAGGCTCAATCTCCGAAAAGGAATTCTCCTATCATGATGGAGATATGTATTATTTCGGCCTGCCCTATACCTCCATGAGCGGCAAAAAATATTATGTAATCGCATCATCGGTGTTCAACTCAAAGGAATTGATGGACCTGAAGCGCATCATCACATTCGCCATCATACTCGGCTTGATTGTCGTGGGCGTGTCGGGATTTTTCTATACCAGACAGGCATTGGATCCTCTGTTTTCCATTGTGCACCAGATGGACAGGCTCGATATGACCAAGCTCGACGGACGATTGAAGCGCACCTACTCCAAAGACGAAATAGAACATCTCATTCAGTCCATCAATAACCTGCTTTCAAGGATTCAAGGCTCGGTAACCTTCCAGAAAATGTTTATCAGCAATGTCTCTCATGAGTTGAAGAATCCAATCTCCATTGTTCTGTCCCAGGTTGATGTCTTGCTCAACCAACAGGATCGCACCATCGATGAATATCGGTCAACGCTGGCTTCCTTGCGCGATGATGTCCAGGATATTGCCGACATCACAGAGAATCTTCTCCAGATGGCCAAGATCAAATCGGAGGGATTCCATCTCGATATCCAAAACTTCCAATTGGATGAGACAATCCTGGAATGCCAGGCAAAACTGCTTCGCTCACATCCGGAGTATTCGGTGAGCTTTGAAATCGAAGGCCAACCAGATTCTCAGGAAACGCTTACCGTCGAGGGAAATGAAGCACTGCTGAAGCTCGCATTTATCAATATCATGGATAATTGCTGCAAATACAGCGACGACAAACATGTCGATATCAGGATCAAGACAACGGATCAAGGCCTTAGACTCAGCTTCCACGACAAGGGCACCGGTATCGCCAAAGAAGATATGGATATGATCTTCCAGCCATTCTACAGGAACATCAACACCAAGCATGTCAAGGGTTATGGCATCGGCTTGTCATTGATCGATGCGGTATTGAAGGTACACAAACTGAAACTCGACATAGAAAGTACACCTAATGTAGGCTCAATGTTTGCCATACCATTTACCCGCTGAATGCTGCCCGGGCGACTGAACCAATAAAATTACTGGCACTAAATCCATTTACTCCGCACACCTTCTCTTTCTGCAGAAAATTCAGGCAGCTCAAAGAATATTATAAAAATCTCGATTCCATTTCAGGTGTTGGCAAGGCGCAAGCATCATCCTTTCCAAACCACTGATGTCTGTGCTTGGCAATCCACCTATATACAGCATTCCTGATAAAACGTGGAACAATCTTGAATGCATATATCAACGGCCATGCCCCGGACAGATATCTTGTTATTTCCAGTGCGGCATCGCTCCTATCGAAATACTTCCCATTTTTCAATAGCATCATCGAATCGAGTGACGTCCGAAAGTCAAAGGGCTTGAGCAATTCTTCAGCCTTATCGGACTGCAGGGATGTAAATAAAAACTTCTTCTTCCTGTCATGCCGAATGATAAACATAACCGACCGATTGCAAAAACCGCATTCACCATCATACAGGACTATATATGGCTCGAAGCTCAATTTTCTTTCATCATCCATCATTCAATAAACCATTTTCGAGCGAAGAAGTTATGGCGGCAGACAAAAGATTGATTTTCTGTAAAAGTCGGTTTTTCTTAACGGGAGGTAGGTTTGCAGAGCCCTGATTTCGCTCCCGTTCAGGGCTGGGGTAAACGAAATCAGGGCGAGGTGGCGTAAAGACAAGGTGCGATTTTTGCTAGATTTTCCAAATTCCCTTCTCTTGCTAGCGTTTCGAAAATTTATTTTATTTGGAGGAAAGGGTGAGGTAAGCGTTGGGCGGAAAATTTTATTTGGATATGTGAGCGGATTGGCTAGAGATGGCAGCGGCAGATTGGTGGGGTTGGAGATTTGCGGGAGCGCGGATTTGCGAATTTGCGAATTTGCGAATTTGCTGATTGGCGGATGGCGGATTTGCGGATTGGTGGGTTGTTGGTAGGAATATCCCAAATTTTCTTCTTCTGTTAGCGTTTCGAAAATTTATTTTATTTGGGAGTAAAGGTGAGGTAAACGTTGGGTAAAAAATTTTATTTGGATCTTAGCCGGTTCCCCTTCGCTCCGCTTTTGTTACCCCGCTATGCCTCCCTGAGGGGTGCAAAAGCTCCGAGCCGGAAAACCTATCCTCTGATCATATCGTAATTTTCGTTTCTAACGGAATGTAGGTTTGTCGTAGCATTGGCGGCACACCCTTAAGGGACCGGGGTAATGACGGCAATGCGAAGGCAAACCGGATATGTGGAGAGATATTCTAGTGCGCGATTTTAGTCTGACATTCCAAATTTTTCCCTACCTTTCGTGGTTTCTCCATGGAAACTTTGTTATCAATTCGCCAATACGGTGGTTGAGGATTAGTTTTTACGGAATTTTCCGTTCCTTTATCGGCAGCCGGAGTAGTTTTTGGCGATTGTATTAAATTTCGTATTACTTTTGAATAATCAAATACAACACACATGACAAAGATCAGAGTTTGGTGTTTCATATTTTTGGGAATTCTGTCCCGAGTATCAGGCTATGCACAACCAACCGGACTGGTCAATTATGATTACAACTACGACGATAAAATCAAGACCGTCATTCTTAGACCTTACGGTTCTACTGTTGGGTTTCCGATGACTTACCTCAACAGTGACAGACCTTTGGAGCTGATATTTGACGATCTCAACGGTGATTTTGTTTATTATAAATACCGCATTGTCCAATGTGATGCCAACTGGAATCCCAGTCAACTCACTGAACTGGAATATCTCCAGGGATTCAACGATCAGGAAATCCGGGAATATGCCTACTCTATCAATACCAGGGTAGTGTACACCACTTACAACCTGGTCTTCCCAAATGATCTGCTGAGTGTCACCAAATCCGGCAATTATCTGATCCATGTATATCGCGATGACGACAACACACCTGTATTGACAAGACGGTTTGTTGTGAGTGAGCAGCTTTTTGGAGTATCCGCAGCTTTAGCCAGTTCTCTGGAGGCTGGCAAAATGATGGAAGATCAACGAATTGACCTTAGTCTGACAACCTCCCAAAGAATTCAGGATCCGCTGAATCAAGTCAAGGTCGCGATTTTGAAAAACGGGATATGGAATAACAATCCGCTGATCGGGCCGCGTTTTGTCCGCAATGACCGCATGACTTTCGATTATATCAATGAGACAACATTCGCCGGAGGCAAAGAATTCCGGTATCTCGATATCCGGAGTGTGCGACGACCAAACTACAAGGTTGAAAATTTGGAAAGATTCAGCGACAGGACTGAAGTTTTCTTGAAGACTGAAAACCTTGAAGGTCGCTCTGCACATACATCCTACCCTGATTTAGGCGGCTCGTTCCTGATTCAAAACCTGGATCGGCCTAACTCGGATATGGAAGGCGATTATTTTCTGGTGCATTTCTATCTCAGATCATCCGGCAAATTGCCTAATCCGGTCTATGTGTTAGGTCAATTCAATGAATGGGGCACCAGCAATGACTCCGAGCCGATGCAATACTTTCCTGATAAAGGCTACTACTCCACAACCATCCTGATGAAACAAGGCTATTACGATTATTATTACGCCGAAAAAACTAAGAAAGGATTCAATGCAGACAATACCGAGGGCAACAGTTACGAAACGGCAAACATTTATCAGATCATCGTGTATTTCCATGTATTCGGCGAGCGATGGGACCGCGTGGGTCAATTCTGGACGCTGGGTACGCCTGTAAGTGGTGCACTGCGGGAGGATTGAGAATGAGGGAGCTTGTCGTGTGTTTAGTGCGGCGAATACGAAGTAGGTAGGAAAATAATAACCGGGATACATGTAGGACGGGAGCTTGCCTGTCTGAAGTCATAATTCCAGTCAAAAATCCGGTAAAATTGAAGGATTAATTCTTCAAAATGCGCTCTCTACCTGACCTGATGACTATTAATTATGTACCTACTTCGGATGAAAGGTATTCAGGGTCCCCAAAAATGAAGTAGGCAGGAAAATAATAGCCTCAAAGACTGATGACATCTGAACTTCCGAATATCGGAAAAAACAATCGAGCCTATTTGGAATGTTTTATTGGAATCAATTTGCGGATCAATGCATCCCCGTTAATTTTCCGATTATTATTTTTCTACCTACTTGGAAAATTCGGCTCACCCAAAGCCTTATCTACCCTTTCTCCGGTTTTTCCCAAATGGTTCAAAAAGATTTTTTGAGTATTCCCCGGCTGTCTGCATCATTTATTTTACTTGGGATGACGAGTTTCAATGTCCCAAACTATTGCAACTATCCGATAATATGGTTATATTTGAAGTATGAACAGAGTTGTAATAACCGGCATGGGAGTTTATTCCTGTATCGGCTTGAATAAGGAAGAGGTGTTAGAATCACTTAGACTGGGCAGGTCGGGAATTGTATATGATCCCGAAAGAAAGGAATTTGGCTATCGGTCTGCTCTGGTGGGCCTGGTGCCACGACCTGATCTGAAAGGTCAGCTGGACCGTCGGGCGCGGATCATGTTGCCGGAGGAAGGCGAATTTGCCTACATAGCGACGAAGGAAGCTTTCGCACAGGCTGAAATTACGCCTGAAATCCTGGCCGAAAGAGAATGTGGCATCATCTTCGGCAACGACAGCACCGTCAAGGCAGTGTACGATTCCATCGACCTGGCCAAGCAGAAGAAAGACACTACTCTTCTCGGCTCAGGTTCCATCTTCCAATCGATGAATTCTACAGTCAACATGAACCTCTCAACCATCTTTGCACTGAAAGGTGTCAACTTCACATTAAGTGCTGCTTGCGCCAGTGGCTCACATTCGATAGGCATAGGCTACCTCCTGATCAAACAAGGCTTACAAAAGATGATATTGTGCGGAGGCGCTCAAGAGGTCAATATATACGCATTTGCCAGCTTCGACGGATTGGGAACGTTTTCCATCCGGGAATCACATCCTGAAAAAGCATCGAGACCTTTTGACAAGGACAGAGACGGATTGGTGCCTGCGGGAGGTGCGGCTGCTCTTGTACTGGAGACCCTGGAAAGTGCCTTGGCTCGTGGTGCGCATATCATAGCTGAAGTGATCGGATACGGCTTTTCCTCCAATGGCCAACACATCTCCGGCTCCAGCATGGAGGGACAGGTGCGATCACTGAGGATGGCATTGGAACAGGCAGGACTGAGGCCCGAAGACATCGACTATGTCAACGCTCATGCAACCAGCACACCCGCCGGTGACGTTCAGGAAGCTCAGGCCATTGCTGAAGTATTTGGGGATAAAGGAGTGCCGGTAAGCTCAACCAAGTCGATGACGGGTCACGAATGCTGGATGGCGGGGGCAAGTGAGGCAATATATTCCTCATTGATGCTCAACAATAATTTTATGGCCCCAAACATCAATTTTGAGCATCCGGATGAGCATTCTGCAAGATTGGACATCGTCACCAAAGCTACCGAAAAGGAACTCAATATCGTACTGAGCAATAGCTTCGGCTTTGGCGGAACCAATTCCACTTTGATTCTGAAGAAATTTGTCGAATAACATCGATCAGGCTCACTTGCTAAGCAGAAATTTCATACCAAAAACAAGGTAACTATTCATCTCAAATTGAAATGATTCATCTTCTAAATGCTGTAAATTAGCTGAACCCCGGAATTTATTTTTAACCACAAAATTAGTAACTATTCACCCAATAAGAAAGCGTTCAAGTTTTCTTTATTCTACCACGAAATAAACGAAATGACACGAAAGAATTTCATGCTGTTTAGTACCATTTCGTGGTAGCAAACTGCCTTGGTGGGTCTTCTTTGGTGGCAATGTGATAATATTCAACAGGTTACTTCTTGGTCTAACGAAAGATTTTAGCTTTCCATGAAATTACACGTACATTAGTGCCGCTTTACTCCTGAAGAATTGCTCAATATGATCCTTTTAAACCACTAAAAATCACGAAAAGGCACGGAAATCCTTTTCGCGTCTATTCGAGTATTTTCTCGGACGGTCGGGACAAGCGCGGTAGAAAAAAGAAGAAGACCATTTTTCTTATCAGGTGAATAGTTACAAAACAGGTATGTTTCAGTCTGTAAATTTTTAGGTTTAAATGCTGAATATTATGGCTTGACAAACTTGTACACCGAATTCCTGTCCAAGCGCAGGAAATAGACTCCCGGCAATAGCGAATCGACCGGAATAGTAGCATCGCCGAGCCATCCGGACTTCACCGGCTTTCCATCGATGTTCAACACTTCAAAATAATGCATCTTCTCATCCAACCCGCTAAGAAATAGTTTTGCTTCCGCCAATGTATTGACCAATTTGACGGTCACCATGCCGAAGCGCACACTTTTAATTTCACTGAAATTGACCCGGTCATCCTTACCCATCAATTTCAGCCTGTAATAGTTATAAAAAGCAGGTGTATTATCTTCAGAAGAAAAGGCAAAATCAGCACTTCCCGGAGTATAGTCCAGTGTCTGCAGGTCGCCAAAATTATTAGGCTCTATGGCCTTTTGCAGGATAATCCTTTCTGTGGCATCCAGTCCTGTCAGCCTGCCATTGATTTTCACCAACTTATTATCCTTCCTTGCATCTAATGAGATGACATGTACAGGCAACGGTATCTGCGGATTCTCGCCTTGTACCCATACGGCATAAGACCTTGCTTTTAGTTTGAGGTTCAACTTACCCGAACTGAGTGTGATATGCTCTGTCCCATTGCTTAGACCGGTAACATCCGTAAATATTGTTCCATCGGATAAGCCTGCAGTATTGATTTCCTGGTCAACATTCATATCATTACCTGCAAAATTAATCGCGACGACAACATCTTTTCCTGCTATTCCTCCTTTCATTTGGTAAATAACTGTCGTCGTAGCTCCTCCTGAGGTAAAGTTGGTATTATATGAGGATCCAACCTGCGTTAGATATATTGCCGTAGGTGCCCCATAGATATATTGTTGATGCACCTTGATCAGCTGGTCCATATATGGTTTAAGCGGTGGTGGTGGCGCTGCTCCCCCGGCTGCATTGCCATAATATCCATAATAGTCCGAATAGTAAACACATGGGACACCCAGTTGATTATTAGTGAGGATATAGGCATAAGGCAGCATGGCATCATTATGTACCAATGAAGCAAATCCTACTGCATCCCGAAAATCATGATTATTGACAAAGGTTACGATATGGTAGCCCGATAGTCCGGCTGCATTGAGCGATGAGGTAAATATATCCCGGGCATCGTAGCCATATACATCACATGCCTGGCGAAGTGATTCCCGAAGAGCGAAATCGAATATCTTGGGCTGCATAGCGGCTTTGGTATCGGCATCCATGGCATTCAGGACATCATTGACCCACCCGGCAAGCTCACCCGTATTTGTCCCATACCATTCCCCTACGATCAGGTCAAGGTCGATACCTCCGTCGTGCAAATAGTCCAATAGGTCTCCCACAAAGGAAGCGGGAAAGTGCTTGACTGCATCCAGACGAAATCCCTTTATACCCAGTGTCTGACAATTCCACTTGGCCCAGGCAAATAGTGCATCCCGTGTGCATGTTGTATTCTGATCATAATCGTAGAAAAAGAACATGCCATCCTGATCACCTTTAAGTCCGGTCGAATTGGTAAAGTTGGGCTTGAAGCAATCCCAGTGCATCTCACCCAATCCACTCGGCATCCCCGAGAAGTCGGTATAGGTCTGGTATATCAAATCTCCGGCGATGTCTTGTCCTCTGGAGGAACTCCATATTCCATAAAAGCGATGATCGGAATAGTCGCCATTGGGGTTGGCCATGTATATTTCTAAATAATCACCGGCCGGATTGAAATCTCCCGCATACAGGTGCACATGGAATTCATCCGTTTTGCATTCAAGTGCATCTATATTTCCGAATAGGTCCACACCCAAAGGCAGCTCATTATAGTCTTGAACACAATCACCACCACCATTGGGCTCAGATTCATTCAATGCCGGAAGATTTTGATAGCCGACTTTGGAAGTCTGCATATATAACTTGTACTGCTTATCATAAAAGCGGCTATGTCCTGAGGCCGATCTCAATTTAAAATAATAATCTCCGGCGCCATTACCGCTTGTACCGCCTAGAGGGAGTAGGCAGCGAAATCTGTCAGATGGGAATGGATTGTCACCGTTATTTGCTTTATTCCAATCATAAGATGTGATATAGGATTTGACAGCAGGATTGTCTTCAGCCTTTCCCCCATCGCGGTGATTCATCACCATATCTGCTACCGGCCTGAGGCCGATGGCGGTCATGTGATTGAGAAGAACATCTAAGGAAGGCCTTGTGGCAAATCCCGTTGTGGTATTGCCAATATACAGATCTTTCGGATCGTAGCCATTGCTGTACTGTCCTGAGGCCGAGGCTGTATGGGGCGGCAGCCAAAGATGGGTAAATCCGGCATCCTTCAAGCCTTGCACCTTTTGGTTGAGGCTATCGGCCCAATTTTTGCCGGCTGCCGTCTTTGGATAATCCCAATACCAACCCTGCATCATGAACTGCTGTGCATGGAGAAACGATATTGTAAATATCAGTGCCCATAATAAGCATAAACGGTAAATATTTTGCCTCATCATCCAATAATCATTGCAATATCACGACAAAACTAAGGATTTTATCATAATAATTTTTACAAATAGATACCAAAGTTACAGGGCTTTACCAAGCATTTCCTTGTACTCGGCAATCCGGGCGGGTATCAGTTCTGTACCTCAAAAATGTTTTCTTTTCAAGACTTACAGTCGATAATCGGGTATAAGGACACCCAAAGGTAAGAAATATGTATCAATCTGAGTACTTCTGTTGGACAGTCGAGCATGATAAGCAATCAAAAAGTGAATTATGCTCTTTATCAAAAGGTGATCAGGTGAGTTGATAAAAACAAAAAAGCTCCGTCCGGTACGTTTACCGGTACGGAGCTCATCCCAAAAACAGTATATTGCTTAATTCTTAAGCCTTATCATCTTCTTCATCTCAGTGCCGTACTTAGTACTTACTTCGTAGAACAGTACACCATTCGCGTTGATCATATCAGAGTTGATCATGATTTCGTTTGATCCTTTAGCGAATGATTTGGTAGTCTGATAGATGGTACGTCCGCTCAGGTCATAAACCTTAAGAGTTACATCCATATTCTCAGGCAGTGTAATGCCGATTCTTGTCTCATCAGAGAATGGGTTCGGTCTGTTCTGGAATACTGTAACTGCATCAGCAGAGATTCCGGCAAATTTCAGAGCTACATTCATTTCAGTTCCTGTCTGATCGTAAGCAGCAGCATTTAAGTCAGTAGTGCTCAAGCTGATAGCTTCGCTCAATTTGATATCCCTGTCAGAAACAAGGGTCAGAGTCACTGAACCTTCTGTTACGCTTGCATTCTCAGTGTTCCAAGATATTCTTGTAGTCTGATCGTTCATCACGTTGTAGTTATCGTCAGTGAAGTTCATATCATCACTTGTAGCATTGATCACCTTAACACCATTTGCAGCAGCAAGTGCAAACTGGAATCCTCCGATGTTAGCGAAGTCTTCTGCCTTCAGTGTTACCATTGTAGGTACACCTGCAGTGATAACTTGATCCTGTGCAGTGAAGGTTACAGTCTCATTGTTTCTGGTCTCAACGGATTGATCTCCGAAGTTCAATGTTACGTTATTGTTGACATCACCAAGTTTCACACCATAGAAGTCAAGGTTGTTGACAACCCCGTTAGGAGTTACAGAAACATATTCAGGGAATGTTGCCTTGAATGGATTAGTCTGGTCAGCAAACTGGAACTTCTTATCGATAAATCTCCAGCTTTGTCCGCTTGGGAACTGATCGATCTTACCAAGGATCAGTTTACGCATTACAACGATATCGTTTACTGTAATCTTATTGTCCATGTTGACGTCAGCAGCGATCATCTTATACGGACCATCCAGAGCCTTCTTGTTGAGGATGTGGTTCTGTATCTTGATGATATCTCCTGTTTCAACACCGTTCAGTGGATCTCTTTCACTCTTAGGAGTAATGGTATATGTCTGTCCAGGTGTGATGGAGCTGAATCTGAAAGTACCTTGGTTTGAAGTACTTGTATTTCCAGGACCTTTCACTTCAACCTTCGGAATTCCTTGAGAATTTTCAGTAACGATGTTACCAGCGACAAATGTCAGGTCATCATCACATACTCCGTTGTTATCCTGAATAACTACAGTTACGTTTACATAGTCCTGATTTCCAAACTGGTCAGTCACCCAGAACTGGATTGTAGCTGGAGGATTGTTTCCAATGTCATCACAAGTAAATGTGTGTAATGTATCATTAACATCTGAGCTGTAAGAGAACCACAACGGTCCACCACAATTAGCGAAGGAGTGGATATTGAAGAACCTGGCTGGCAAAGTGATGGTACCTGCTGATGGCATTATTTCAGTAACCAGTTCGACAGCTACAGGTGTAGGCTTCTTCTTATTCACAACGGTAACCTTAACACAAGATTCTCCTACATTACCACAATGGTCTGTTGCATAGAAACATATTCTGTGTACGCCAAGAGGCAATTCTTTTGATACTGAATTTCCTGATCCGGTAATATCCCATGTAGCAGGTCCGGATACTGAGTAATTCAAATCAATCTTGTATCTATAACTCAACTGGTTATCCGGTGTGCAATCATCGTGAGCGATGTTTGAAACCTGAACCAACTCTTTGAAACAATCCAGATCCTGTGACACTACCGTGAAATCAGCTAATGGTTCAAATACAGGAGCTATATCGTTCTTAACCTTAATCATCTGTGTAAATTTGACTGCAGTAGTTAATGCTGCATCCAGACCGTAAACTGAAGCATAACACCAGTCCATGATCGTCCAGTGTCGGATTATCTTGAAACAAGCATCATCAGCACCTACGAACACTTCGTCCCAGAAATTGTATGCCAGATTGTAGCATGTTGTAACAGTGGTATAAATGAATCGAGGTTTGTACAAATCACCCAAATCATCAGGCTGGAGGCCATCAACTGTACATGTTCCATTGACAATCATAGTATCTCTTGGAGCTATGAAATAAGTGCCGGCATGCAGATTCAACGGAGTCTTGAAGAAATGTATGACCTGAGTATGTGTCACAGTATTACCCCATGGGTCAGTAGCAGTAAACTTACGTGTTATGGTGCCTGCTCCGCAATCGTCAAAGTTATACTTAACGTCCTCATCAATATCGACACCACAATTATCAGTTGCATAGCCATCAATATAAGTGTTGATAGTGCCTCCGTGGTCATCAGTGAGGATGTTACCTTGTCTTCTTGTAGAACCATCTGTAAGGACATATCCAAATGTAGAACCAAGGTCATCTTTATTATAGTTAAATTCGCAAGGAACCCACATATCTGGAGGTATTACAAGAATAGGCATTGTCTTATCCTGAATTCTGATCTGAACCATGCACTCACTCTTGTTACCGGATGCATCATAAACAAACAATCTTATTGGAATGCTCTTATTAGGTCCGACGTCACAGCAGTAGAAGTCGATATAATCTCTTTCAGAAGTCTGTGGATCAGTGTCACCGTTACAATCAGGATTCATTCTGGCTACCTTAAGTGTTACATCACTACAGTTATCCCAAGAACCATTGTCAAAGGAAGCAGCCGGTACACGTACAAAGGTGGCACCGTTAGGAATAGATGCAACAGTAAACTCAAGACAGATTGCATTAGGAGCAACGTTATCAACTACGGTAATTCTCATTGTATCTACAGTATTCTCAACACAGCCATCATTTACTGAATAAACGATTTTGTGTGTACCAATTGGCAATGTCACCTTAAATCCACCATTCTGATTCTTGTATCCACCAGGATATGTAACCACCCAATTAAGATTGGTCTTACAATTATCATGAGCAGTAGCAGCAGGAATGGTCACTTCAGCAGTACAAGCATATGCACCGGTACTGACAGTAAAGTCATCCGGAACTGTCAAAGTTGGCGGCTCATCATCATACAAGCAGATGTATTGAGTACATTGTTTTTCATGAAGTTGATTGCAGCAACCTTCCGAAATTGTCCAGGTACGCTTGATTGTAACTGAACATCCAAGATCGATCCTCTCATCTTGATAGCTTGAATAAAGACTACATGCATTGACTAAGTTGTTGGGGAAGAGAGGATATTTGCCTAGTCCTATTGTAGGAACACCTGTCACAGACGGATCAGGGTTGCCATTGGCATCCTTTGTAAAATTGGCATCACACTTCAACGAGTCACCGGCAGGACAGTTTACTGAGTCAAGATTAGGTTTCTGAACCAGTATGGTATCTGTACAAGTATCACTGATATTACCGGCAGCGTCTGTTGCATAATACGTTCTGATCACTTTGCGGAGTATGCCAAGCGGATCACCGTCGCAGACAAGATTCTGTGTAATCGTAGATATAACGTGCGGTGTTACAGGGCCGGAACAATCAAAAGGATTGATATTGGCAAAGTTGATATTGGTATAGCATGGCACTATAGAAGTCGCTCCACAATCGATTATCGGAGGGAGCTTGTCTTCAAACTTATGCCAGTTCCAACAAGAATTTCCTGTGGAAATACTGATGTATTCCAAGACAAGAGTCTTACCCTTGTAATCATAATGTGTTCCGGAATCAGTAACTCCATCAACGATCAATGTAGTATTGGTCGCTGTTTCAAGAATCGGGCCATTCATAGTGGCTTTCAGATTCAATGTAAACAAGGAACCGCAGCCAGTTATTGACCAAGGATTTACAACCATCGCAGCGTTGACACGGGCAATACAATCTGCATCCAACGAGATATTGGATGGCTCACACTGAGGAGAACACTGAGCATTCAGGCGCTCCTGGTAGAAAAATAGAGAACAGAAAAGCAATATACCCATAAGCGGGTTGAAAAACCTTTCCGACCTAAAACGATCTGTAAATTTCGTTTTTTTCATGAGACACTTAGTTTAAGTTTTTAGAATTAAGAATTAAAATATGGTGCATTCCACACCCCAGCGTTCTGGGAGCGCAATACTGTAGTTTCTTATTATTTATCTTCACCTGCTATGCATAAGCACAACAGATAATTCTATAATACAATCACCGCAAAAAACCAACTATTGAAATAGCCGTATCACAGTAATCGACATTACAATTCTTTTCTCCGGAAATATTACATTCCGAAACAAGTTCTAATTCTAAATTTTTTTGGTTGGAAAAGTTATTGGGTTCAAATATTATATTTGTCCCCTCGTATTTATATCTGACAGTTGTAGGTTGGTTCGGTTCGGTTCTTATAAATCAGATATAATTACAAAAGTAAATTCTATGTATTTCTTTTAATACATGGCACAAATATATAATATGTCAGCCTGATGCGTATATACCAAATTGGTATTATATTGTATATGATGAATATATATTATTCATATTTAATTGATATTCAATAAATAAAAAAGGGATGAAAAAATTCACCCCTTTTAAAATATGGTCTTAATTCAAAAAAACTACAGTGTCAATATCATTTTCTTCGTATCGGTGAATATCTCCGAGTCAAATCGATAGATGTATATTCCCGATCCCGATAGATTTTCAGCCTTGATTTCTATCGCATTCCTGCCTTTGTTAAATTCTCCGGTCCTGGTATATACAATACGACCGGTTGCATCGTAAACTGTCAGTGTACCTTTTGTCGCTTGTGACAGTATTATATTTATTACCGTTGTGTTATAGAATGGATTGGGGCTGTTCTGAAGTAATCGGCCTTCACTCGATTCTTCTCCTGTCCATTGTCCGGTTGCAATCAGGTTGATGCTTCTTTCGTTGCCATCGGAATCACTCGCCATAGCTTCAATACGCTGTGTGTTTAAGACGAGGCTTCGAGACATGTCACCCTGGCCTGACTTCCTGAAGGTCAAGGTTGCCAACTCATTGCCATCCCTGCCCGTTTCATCATCCCAAATGAAAGAAAGTATTCCCTTTGCTTCATCTATTCTGAAGTTATCCGATGTGATGCCAGACAAGTCACCGGGTTGAAGGCGGATCAATTCCAGTCCTGCAACATCATAGTTTATATCAAACTGCAAGCCACGGATATTTCTGATTTCATTTGAAGTCAGACGTATCATAACTTCAGATTCTGTTTCTTCGACTTTCGAAGCGAATACGGAGACTGGCTTTTGGTCACGAATCTCAAGGATTTCAGAACCGAAAAGAACAGAATTGTTGACATCACCAAGCTTGATTCCTATCCAATCGACGATAGGCAGGACACCCTTGATGTTGTTAAGTTGCTTGCGCCATATATCAGGTTGATTAAATGGATTCTCTTTATTGGGGAATTGATATGATTTGTCAGCAAAACGCCAGCTCATGCCTGAAGGATATTTATCGATATAGCCAAGAATCAGTTTCCTGATGAAGAGCAGGTCCCGTACACTTATATATCCATCGTTGTTGACATCAGCAGCCAGCATCTTATACGGGCTGTTGAGATATTTTTTAGCCAGGATATGATCTCTGATAGTTATGATATCACTGACATTGACGCCATTGATCGCGCTTTCCTGCTTATCTACACTCACATCGATATCTGCGCCGGGAGGAATAACTTGAATTTTATATCGGCCCTGTACATCGGAAAGTTGATTGAACACTACAGCACCTTTGGCTGACACGGTGGCTCCGGCTATAGGATGCCCGTTATCGGCAGCCAACTGACCGACAACTCCCATCATGTTGGTACAATTGGTGGTCTGGCCGGCTGGCTCCAGTACATTCAGATCGACTATACAGGTTGAACTGTTGCCTGCCTGATCAAAGACCCACACACCGACATCCGGAATGCTCAGTTCTGATACATTTCCGGTGCAGACCAGATACTTGATACTGTCCGCGATATTATTGGGATCAAAAGTAAAAATCAGATTCTGAAGGCTGCAATTATCTGAAGCCTCAAATGGCGGATAGGAAAACTGGGACGCATAGACTGTATCCAGGCCATTGGCATTGATGTACACATCCAGACTTCCAGGGCATGGCCAAGTCGGTGGGAACGAATCCACTACATGTACGTACAGCGTAAAATTCGTGCTATTGCCCAGTAAATCCTCAAAATAATAATCTATCTGCGATACACCCAAAGGATATGTGCCCGAAGCATCATCAGAATTGACAGTCGGTCCACCATTGATGGAATGATTCTTGACCGGAATGGCAGAGCAATCCACCTCATCAAGGTTACTCAGATCCACATAAGCATCACATTGATCTGTGTGAAGGGCAACCGTCACAGTATCGCCATTAGCGTAATTGACCACAATCGGACCGGTATTGTCCGTAACGTCGATATGCTGGACAAATGTGAATATGCCGGATCCTGTACCCGTATCATAGAAACAATCATCCTGGACAGTCCAGGTCCTCGTGTAAGCAAGTACGGCATTCGGATCGGTCGGCGTTGCGGCCTGATCCTCATAGGAATAAGAATACCGGAAACATCCTAAGGCAGGATCCACAAATGGCGCCGTTGCCGTATAGGCTCCACCCAACCAATCGGAACATTCGACTGCAATGTTTGCATCCGGCCAGGTTATGTCACCGGCAGTCAAAGGAGTCGGGCCATTGATATTTATATTAAAACTGCATCCGTCCACTCTGCCATGGGCATCCGTAACGGTATAGGTAACTAACAGCGTAGAGTTGTCACACTGATAAAGATTTCCGGATATCAACGTATCCAAACTATACGTGTTGCAAATATTCTTCAGCGTCGGTGCTGCAAGATTTGTCGAATCATAAAGGTAGACACATTGGATTGTATAGTCTGCAGGACAGTCTATCATGTCATTGCTGGCAAATGCAACCGTAACCTTAGTGGTACCCGTTGATGTCAGGCCACAAAAGTCTGTCGCCGTGAAAACCACATTTGTGACCCCATAAGGATAACTGCCACTGGCATTGCTTCCCCCACTGTTGTAACTATTGCCGATAGTGATCGGAGTCGCACATCCGACAGCGGAAGCAGGGCTGAGAGTAATGAGAGCCGTACATGCATCAAGATCACCAGGCTCGGCCGTAATATCCGCAGGCACAGTAATCACAGGAGGTACAACGCCTGGAACGGTGATGAGCTGTGTATGGGTAAATTTACCCTGTGAGCCACCGGTAAGGTTATATACACATGAGTCTATTACTACATAAGTCTTTGAGACTACGGCACATCCCGCACCGTTGTTCAATGTATCAATCAGCGATGAATAGATGTGAATCGGATTGCAAAATGTCCCGGACACAACCGGTGCTCCGGTGTTTACACCACTGATCAGATCCGGACTGCAATCAGTCAGCGTAAGATCTGCCGGCCAGGTTATATCTCCGGCATCCAGCGGATTGGTATTGTTGAAATGGAAAATTCGGTTGCAGGAGGCATGATTACCCGAAGGATCCGTAGCAGTATAAGTTACCGTATAATCTCCCTCAAAGTTGCAATTCATTCCATTGGTCGCAGAATAGGTAAAAGTCACAGGGCCACAATTGTCCAGCGCCACCGGGTAATAAGCCGTCGGATCAAATCCTGCAAAATCGGTACAATTCAACGCTATCGGTGTACTTCCACAATCCACTGTAGGCGCCAGCTTATCCTGAACAGTTACACCACTCTCACTGATGGTACAGTTGCCAAATTGATCACATACCCTAAACTGAAGTATATTGTTGCTGCCCAGTTCTGCGCATGTATAGATTACCGTGTCTGACCAGGTAGAAGAAGTGAATTTCTTGATAGAAACAGTCAGCGGACCTGCACAATTATCGAAATAGTCAAAATCGAGGGAATCTTTATGCACGACACCAATACCGCTGTTGTTCAATGTAGCTATGATATCGTGGCTGGTCACAGAAGGGCCTTGTTTGTCTTCCACGGTTACACTATAGGTACATGAAGATGAATTATAACACCCATCATTGGCAATGACCTGAATCACATGAGCTCCCAATGGCAGATTGGTATTCGGAGCGGAAACAAGAATTCCATCGACCTTATATTGGAAGGTTATGGCTGAGGAGCAATTGTCCGTTGCATGCGGAGTGGGAAATGCATAGCTGGCCACACAACTACCAGCATTAGTCTGAACAGTGGTATCATTCGGACAAGTGACTACAGGACCTATAGTATCAATAGACATGATATATTGAACAGGACTGAGGGAGGTACCGCTGCACTCATCCATCACATTCCAAGTACGCTTTATCTTAAATTTTCCTGGACAACCCATATCGATAAACTGGTCGGAATAGCCAAACCAGGTCGAACAGACACCTGTAAGGGGATAGCCCCGCCAGGTAGGCTGACCAGTTACAGCCGTATCACTGCTGAATGAAGTGCAATCAAAACATGTATCTTTTGGAAAAATTATTTCACTCAAAACAGGCCTCAAAAAACGTACTGTATCCTGACATGTAGATGAATTGCCTGAAGCATCAGTCGCCATATAAGTCCTGGCTATCTCCATCGTATAAGGAGACGGACAGCTGAAAATCCTTTCTGAGTGGGACAAAATCTGAATATTTGGCGGATTGGTGCAATTATCCACAGCTGTCACAAGCGGAGTGTAGGGCGGAGGTGTTGAATACACATCAATACCACAAGGCAGCTCCTGCGGCACACAAGTAAAGACGGGCGGCAACTTGTCCTCGACCTTAAACTGGGAAGAACATGTCACATTGGCTATCGGGTCATGCACAATAGCAGTAAGATAAAGGCCTACATCATCACAATCGATGACAGGTGCCGGGCGCCCTTCGATGCTCAATTGCAAAGAGGCAAAATTTGGATAGCTACTTACTACAAAATAACCAGGAGTGAGTGTGGTGACACCGTCCTCACTGATAGAAACGTTCGAGCTGTCTAAGCAGTTGAGGGACGCCGGCGGCAAGTTACTCTTTCCTGTTACCTGTGCTTTAGCCGGAATACCGGGTTGGATGCCGGGGAGACCGAAGTGATTGTTTTCGATAGCGATCAGGGCGAGGATTGCAAACCATATAATATTGTACAGCCTCACTCCTTCCTGCATTGTTCCATTTTTAAGTAAAAATTTCATAACCGATTGTTGTAGTTTCTATTTTGAAAAAAGGGATATAGCTCGTAAAGATTAAAAAGACCAAAGGATGATACTTTTATCACCCTTTGGACAAGAAACCTTATTACAAAATATATCATACCGGACTTACCGGCGTTGAATACTGTTTTTGGGAAACAGGATTTACTTAAAAGGCGGCCGGCCCCGCAAAAGACCGGCCATACGGTTCTATTAAGTTATATCTTCAATGACATATTAAATATTTAAATAAAATATATCATTCTTAATTATCATCGTTTAGATATTACAAAATTATATAATATGTTTTTGCCGACAATACCAACGAAAGATTATATATTACATTTTTTTATAATATATTAATTGAAATTTAATATAAAATTACGTAGAGATCGATTATTTTACATTGATTATCAATTGGTTAAAATGCCATAACTGAATTAAATTCTATGTAACTACTCACCTGAAGATCAAAAAATTTATTTGAATTGGGTGCCGATTTCCCTCCTCTCCACTTTTGGTTATCCCGCTTCATCTTCAAAGGGCTGTAAGCACGGCCATTTGGTAGGATATTGATCGTAACCGGAATCAGAGCTCCTTAGGTGCGACCTTTATAAGCAACCATCACTGACCCAAAAAGGGTTTTTAAATTTAGGATTCAAGTAGGTTAAACGCCCGGTTTCCCTACCCTCCGCTTTTGTTACACCGCTTCGCATCCCTAAAAGGGTGCAAAAGCTACGGGAAGGAAAACCTGCATCTCGAATAATCGTAATTTCTGTTTTTTATCAGAATTCAGGTTTACCAAGCATGGATTTTACTCCAAATTTCCTTTGACGTCATACGTTGGAAATTTTATTTTATTTGGGTTGAAACGTATGGTGAACGTTTGTGAAAAAATTTAATTTGGGGAATTGATAGTTCATGGGACAATTAAAGTTAATTCGAGGTGAATAGTTGCAATTCTATAAATATTCATGGATAAAAAATGCAAATTCAGCAAATCCAGGAAGAAAAGAACCTTAATCCATCACTTCCCCGATCCCAACTTCTGCCTTTTGAATAGCGTATTTAAAACCAAAAGCCTTATTTTTGAGTTTTTAACAAAAAATATTCATGGAAAAGAAAATTAAGCTACTTTGGGACTTCAGAGGTCCGGAAGCCAAACAAATAGCGGAGCATTACGACCATCACCTTCAGGAATTTATCGAGGTCAATAAGCTGAAAAATAATATAACCGGTGTGGAGAACATTTCGGATATGTATTCGATTGCCTATATGGTCATCGACGAGGACGAGTTTGAGTTGGTGCGCAATGTGTTGAAGCCCAAGCGCGGGACGGTGTACGAGGGATGATTGTCAAGTACTAAGAGTTAAGGCCAAGGACATCATCTGCAAATTTTCATCATAAAATTGACAAATAATTAAATACCACAAATGACGATCAGAGACCGATTCAAGAACATATTCGAACCCGAACTGCTGGACGCCATTGAAGCCCGTTCGGAAATAAAGCAGGTCCCGGAGGGCAGCATCATCCTTGACATCGGCCAATCTGTGCGCATCGTGCCCCTATTGCTCAAAGGCATACTGAAAATAAGCCGGGTGGATGACTCTGGCCGTGAGCTCCTCCTCTACTACGTCCACGCCAATGAAAGCTGTGCCATGACCTTTACCTGCTGTATGCAACAACACCCAAGTGAAATCAAGGCAACTGCAGAGAGTGATGTGGAGTTGCTCGCCATCCCCATCGGCGTCATGGACGAATGGCTCGCTAAATATCCAACCTGGAAAAGCTTCGTAATGCGTACCATCCGCAACAGATTCAACGAATTGCTCGGCACCATCGACCAATTAGCTTTCCAGAAACTGGACGAACGCTTAGTTACCTATTTAAAGGAAAAATCAAGGGCCACAGGCTCCACCCTGATCAACCTCTCCCACGAAGAGATCGCCGGCGAACTCGCTTCCTCCAGGGAAGTTATTTCTCGCCTGCTGAAAAAGCTTGAAAACGACAACAAGGTTCTTCTCTACCGCAACCAAATCAAGTTACTGCGCGATTTGTGACATTTGTCACTCATTGGGACGTTTCCGCTTCCGACCTTTGCATCGCAAAAAAAGAGGTATCCTCATGAAACACGAAGTAGAAGCACATTGGCAAGGTAAGATGCGATTTGATGCCCGGATCGGCGACCATACCGTCGCTATGGATGTTCCAGTCCATTCTGGCGGCGATAATAGCGGGCCGTCTCCCAAGCCCTTCATACTGGCTTCTCTCGCAGGCTGTACCGGCCTCGACGTCGTGGCTATTCTCACCAAACAGGGCCGAAAGCTTGAAAAATTCAACCTGAAAGTAACCGGTGAATTGAGTAAAAAACGCCCGGTAGAATATGTGGCTGCCCACGTAACTTACGAAATAACAGGCAGTCCCGACGATAAGCAGGCAGTAATCGAGGCAGTCACAGCATCGCAGGAGGAATTGTGTGGCGTAGGTCACATGCTCAAGCATTTTATGCCGGTTACCTGGCAGATTATATACAATGGAAATGAAATATTCAACAACAGGGCCTGATGATACCTTTGATCCTAAAATATAAGATGATGCTGACCGGCATCCTTATCGGAGCAGTGGCAGGCTATGCTTATTATTACTTCGTAGGTTGCGCAGGCGGCACCTGTCCGATCTCATCAAAACCGCTCAACAGCACGCTATACGGGGCATTGGCCGGAGCGGTATTTTTTTCAGACATTAAATCAAACAAACATAATACAGATAATGAAAGACAAGATGACAATCATTGATGTCCGCACACCGATGGAATTCATGGGTGGCAATGTAAACGGAAGTGTCAATATACCCTTGGATGAAATCGAAGCAAGGGTGGAGGAAATCAAACAAATGCAACAGCCCATTGTTTTATGCTGTGCGAGCGGTAATCGAAGTGGTTATGCTACATCATACCTCAAATCCATGGGGACTGAATGTGAAAACGGCGGTAGCTGGTTTGAAGTTAATTTTTTAGTAAATAACGTTAATAATTGATAAAGAGATGCTGGAGTTGCTAAAGAACCTATTCGGCTTCGGACCGAAAGCGGATTATAAAGAACTGGTCAAGAATGGCGCACAGATCATCGATGTACGCACCAAGGCTGAATTTCAATCAGGCCACATCAAAGGTTCCGTCAATATTCCATTACAGGTATTGTCAGGCAATCTGTCAAAGATAAAGAAAGACAAGCCGGTGATCACCTGCTGTGCCTCAGGTATGAGAAGTTCGTCCGCCAGAAGCATTCTCAAATCCAACGGATATACCGAAGTATATAATGGCGGAGGCTGGAACGCACTCCAGGCAAAACTGAGATAATGCCGGGTAAGAAGATATATACAGTCTTATTGCTCACGCTGACCTACATCAGCTGTGTCAATACAACGACACCTGTGCTGAGCACCGATCCGCAGGAATTTATGTCCCTGGGAGACAGCATTACCACAAAGGTTCAGGCTGTGTTGCTCAACAACGTCAGTGAGGCCATGGGTAAAGGCGGCCCTGCTTATGCCATAGATTACTGCAATCTGAACGCAATGCCACTGACCGACTCGATGTCAAAGGCATTTCATGTGGAAATTCAGCGATTGAGCGACAAAAATCGCAATCCTGTCAATGCCATTACTTCAGATCCGGACCTAAAGGCCTGGTCGAAAATCAGCGCCGACAAGAAGGCATTTGCGGAACTTAATGAGGCCGGAGATGTGTTGTATTACAAACCGATTTTCACCGGAATGCCTGCCTGTATAAAATGCCATGGTGGAGATAATGATATCGCTGCCGATGCCCTTCAACTGATCGAGGAAAAATACCCTGACGACAAGGCTACAGGCTATCAAATGGGCGATCTGAGGGGTATGTGGAAAATAAAATTTAACAAAATAACAAATTAAACAATATGACTTTTAATGAAATCATTTCACAGGACAAGCCCGTCCTGGTTGACTTCTTCGCAGAATGGTGCGGCCCGTGCAAGATGATGAAGCCCATTCTGGAAGATCTGAAGAAAAAAGTGGGCGATGATGTCACCATCATCAAGGTGGATGTCGATAAGAATCCCGGAGCTGCACAACAATACAAGATTCAGGGCGTGCCTACTTTGATGCTTTTCAAAAAGAAGGAAATCAAATGGCGCCAGTCAGGAGTTGTCTCCGCTGCCAATCTTCAGCAAGTCATCAAACAACATCAATAATCTATGAGAAATTATCTGATGCTATTGACACTGCTGGCATCCATGTCGATTGTCGGCTGCAAGCAAGCCACTCCCGCCAATGAGTCGGAAGCAGCAAATTATTACCTCACAGCCCCCGAATTTGCCGAAAAGCTGAAGGAAATGCCCAACGTACAACTGATTGACGTCCGCACGCCGATGGAATACGATGGTGGTCATATACAAAATGCGGTGAATATCAATATTGACGGAGCCAATTTCCAAGCCGAAGTATCTAAACTGGACAAATCCAAGCCGGTGATGGTGTACTGTCTGAGTGGTGCGAGAAGTGCCGCAGCAGCACGTCAAATGCGCGCCGAAGGATTCTCTCAAGTATATGATATGGCCGGCGGAATGCTGAAATGGAGAGCTGCAAATCTTCCTGAAACAACGGAGGCTCCCAATCAGGCACAGGCTCAGACCCCGACCACCGCTACAAGTCCGGCGATGGCTTCAGCCAAGGGCCTGACAAAGGCACAATTTGAAGAAATGACGCGCTCAGAAAAGACCGTGCTGGTTGACTTTTACGCTGATTGGTGTGCTCCATGCAAAAAAATGGAACCTTATCTCAAGGAGATTGCCAATGATATGTCCGACAAGGTTCAACTGGTACGTATCAATGTTGATGATAATCCGCAACTGGCGATGGAGCTGGGTATCGACGCTATCCCTGTTATCCGGGTATATAAGAAAAATGCCATGTCCTGGAACAACATGGGTTATATCGAAAAGGAAGAAGTCCTGAAACAGCTATAAGATAGCAATAACTATAATACTGTAATAATCGGGTCGGTAATCCAGTGGGAATATCGACCCGTTTTTTATCGCATCAGTTACTATATCGGGGATGGCGATTTACCTATGACAAGAATTTTATCCAAAGGAAATATAATAACCTTTAGCAAGAATTCCACTTGTGCAATGGATTCCGACAAGATTATTCCATTACCTTCTCACGATGGAATTCAAAAGCATTCCACGCTGCCTTCTGATCATCCTTGATATCGCCTACGCCAAAATATTTACTGTCCGGATGACTGAAATACCAGCCTGACACTGCAGCAGTAGGCACCATTGCAAAAAACTCGGTCAATTCAATGCCGGTATTTGCAGTGACATCCATCATCCTGAACAACTTGCCCTTCTCGGAGTGTTCAGGACAGGCCGGATAACCGGGAGCAGGGCGGATACCGCGATATCTTTCACGGATGTAATCCTCATTGGTGAGGTTTTCGTCCGGCGCATAAGCCCAATATTTAATCCTGACCAGATGATGCATGCATTCCGCAAATGCCTCAGCGAATCTGTCCGCCAATGCCTTGAAAAGAATGGCATTATACACATCCTGAGCCGCTTCAAATTCATGCAGCTTTTCTTCTATATTCATTCCACCGGTAACCGCAAACGCACCAATATAATCGGCCACCCCGCTTTCTTTCGGGGCGATAAAGTCCGCAAGCGATATGTTGGGCAGGCCGGCAGCCTTCTGTTGCTGTTGACGCCGGCAGACAAGGGTTTCGAAAACTTCTGTTCTTGATTGGTCTGTATATACCTCGATCAAATCATCCTCAACGGTATTGGCCGGCCAGAATCCGATGACGCCGTTGGCTTCGAGCCATTTGCCCTCGATGATCCGGTCGATCATGCTCTGAGCGTCCTTATAGAGGTCACGGGCTGCTTCACCGACGACCTCATCCTCCAGGATTGCCGGGAATTTACCTATCAATTGCCAGGAGTGGAAAAATGGCGTCCAGTCGATGTAATTCCTGATTTCCGCCAGTGGAAAATCACTAAATACGGTTACTCCCGGATGTGCCGGTACCGGCGGTGTATAATTAGTCCAGTCGATCTTCAATTTATTCCTGCGGGCATCCATATAAGACAGCATCCGCTTTTCACTCTTCATATTCGCCCGTTGTATGCGGACCTGCTCATATTCCGAGGCAATCGACGTGATAAATTCACTTCTTGTGTCCTTATCTGCCGACATCAGCGTGGAAGCCACGGCCACACTGCGGCTGGCGTCCAGCACATGTACGACAGGGCCATCGTATTGCTCGTCGATCTTTACAGCAGTATGCGTCCTGGAGGTCGTCGCACCACCGATCAACAACGGCATGGTAAATTTCCGCCGCTGCATTTCCCTTGCTACATGGATCATCTCATCGAGGGAAGGGGTAATCAGGCCACTCAGCCCTATCATATCCACATCCTTTGCTATTGCCTCATTGAGTATCCTGTCGGCAGGCACCATGACGCCCAGGTCGATGATTTCATAATTATTGCATCCCAGCACGACTCCAACGATATTCTTTCCGATATCATGCACGTCGCCCTTGACGGTAGCCAGCAGAATCCTGCCCTTTGAAAGATCGCCGGCAGAGGACTTGGTCGCTTCGATAAATGGCGTCAGATAGTTGACCGATTGCTTCATCACACGGGCGCTTTTCACAACCTGAGGCAAGAACATCTTTCCGGAACCGAAGAGATCGCCCACGATATTCATTCCGTCCATCAGTGGACCTTCTATGACTTCCAAAGGCATTGCTGCCAGTTTGCGTGCCTCCTCGGTATCTTCTATGATAAACTCCGTAATCCCCTTGACAAGGCTGTGCGCCAGCCTCTCGTGTACAGGCGCCTTACGCCATTCGAGGTCTTTCTCTATTGAGCGTGTCCCCCCTTTGACCTGCTCGGCATAGGTGGTCAAAGCCTCAGTGGCATTCGGATTTCGATTGAAAATCACATCCTCGACCAAGACCAGCAAGTCTTTCGGCAACTCTTCATATACCTCCATCATACCTGCATTGACGATGCCCATGTCCATACCTGCCTTGATGGCATGATAGAGGAAAGAAGCGTGAATCGCCTCCCGTACACGATCATTGCCCCTGAAGGAAAACGAAATATTGCTGACGCCACCGCTGATCTTTACGCCCGGGCATGTCTCCTTGATCCGGCGACACGCTTCGATGTAATTGATGGCATATTCGTTGTGCTCCTCTATTCCGGTAGCAATGGCAAATATATTCGGATCGAAAATAATGTCCACAGGTCGAAATCCGACTTTCTCCACTAAAATCTTATACGCCCGCTGACAAATAGCAACTTTTCTTTCAATGGTGTCTGCCTGACCATCTTCGTCAAAAGCCATTACAACAGCAGCAGCACCGAACCGTCGAACAAGTTTTGCCTGATGGATAAATTCCGCCTCTCCTTCCTTGAGCGAGATCGAGTTGACTACGCATCGGCCCTGGACACACTTCAGGCCGGCCTGGATGACTTCCCATTTGGAGGAGTCAATCATGATCGGCAGTTTGGCGATATCGGGTTCCGACATGACCAGATTGAGAAATTCGATCATGGCCTGTTTGCTATCCAGCAAGCCTTCATCCATGTTGACATCCAATACCTGAGCACCGCCTTCCACCTGTTGCTGGGCTACTTCCAATGCAGTGGCGTAATCCTTTTTCTTGATCAGTCGCTCAAACTTCTTCGAGCCTGTGACATTCGTCCGCTCGCCGACATTGACGAAGGTGATATTGGGCCGGAAGACAAGTGGTTCGAGTCCGCTGAGCTTGGTGTATTTGGGTTGTTCCTTCAATGGTCGCGGAGATACAGATTTCATTTTTTCTGCCATCTCCCGGATATGTGATGGCGTCGTACCACAACAGCCACCGACAATATTGACAAAGCCACTAAGTGCAAAGTCCTCGATCAAATGACCCATTTCGTGTGCGTCCTGATCGTATTCTCCCATTTCATTCGGCAATCCGGCATTGGGGTAAGCTGAAATAAAGCAGTCCGCTATGTTGGATAATTCTTCGATGTGAGGCCGCATTTCCTTTGCACCCAATGCACAATTGAGGCCGATAGACAACAAAGGCATATGACTCACCGAAATATAGAAAGCCTCAACGGTCTGACCGGACAAGGTCCTGCCGCTTTGGTCGGTAATCGTTCCCGAAATCATGATGGGCATCAGGACACCTCTTTCCTCGAATATCTCATCGATAGCATACAAGGCAGCCTTGCAATTGAGTGTGTCGGTGATTGTCTCGATCAGGAGAATGTCTGCGCCTCCGTCGATCAATCCACGTGCCTGCTCACCATAAGCAGCCACCAATTCGTCGTAGGTCAGCGCCCGAAAGCCCGGATTGTTGACGTCGGGCGACATGGAAGCCAGTTTGGTGGTGGGACCCATTGCACCCGCGACAAAACGCGGTCGGTCAGGCGTCAGGGAAGTCTGATCGTCTGCGGCTTTTCGGGCAAGGCGCGCAGAGACGAGATTCATTTCATAACATAGCGACTGCATATCATAATCCGCCTGAGAGATGGTATTGGCAGAAAATGTATTGGTCTCGATGATATCGGCACCAGCTTCGAGATAGGCCCTGTGTATGCCTTCTATGATGTCGGGCCGGATCAGGCTGAGCACCTCATTATTTCCCTTTATATCCCGGTGGAAACCGGCAAACCGGCTGCCGCGGAAGTCACTCTCGGTCAGTTTATGCTGTTGGATCATCGTGCCCATTGCGCCATCGATAATCATGATACGTTGTTGCAGAATTTCCTTTATCTGCGCATATTTTGGTGTGTATTCCAATTTCAGTCAAAAATTAAAAATGCAAAGTTATCAGTATTAACACCAATTATGTAAATATCAGTTGAGAAGAATTTGATTTGGCAATATTATTTGGGAGGGCGGCCGATTATATAAATTTTATTTGGGTATTAAGTTGATTTTTGTGGGAAATAATAATTCAGGTCTTTCTTATCAATGAGGTTGCCAAGATCTGGATTGTAAAAGCCAAAACCTGATCGAACAAATATTTTCTCAAATAAGACTAACACTCACTTTCTTTTAATCACACTATTTATATTAAAAATTTACATATAAATATTTACGTTAATATAAGTAAATTTGGACTTATTTTCAGACTTTTAACTCAATCGAAAAATTATATTATAATATTTTTATATATGTAATTGGTAAATGTATTGCCCAAAGCAAAGACTTATTCACATAAATAATATAGTTATCAACATAATTTTCCACATTAGAAACTAAGTTATCAACATCGTTGTTTTCTTAAGAGAGAGTTACCATTGCGCTGATATTTAATTTTTTCTTAATCTTGCATCATACTTAAACACACGATCCAAACTTATGCCTAATCCTAAGCAATCTTCTTCCGGTCCGGTATCAAATCTTCGTGCCTTAAAAGGATCAAACGACAATACCGGCAACATCGGAGGGAAGGTTATCCCTCAGGCAGTTCCGGTGGAAGAAGTCATCCTGGGAGCCATCATGATCGATGTCAACGCCATGTCCGCGGTGCTGGATATGTTGTCGCCCGATGTCTTCTACAATCCCGCTCATGCCAAGATTTTTGCGGCGATGATGCGCATTTTCAACAAATCACAGCCTATCGACTTATTAACAGTCAATGAGGAGTTGAAAAAGTCAGGCGAAATCGACGAAATAGGCGGTACGGCCTATCTCGCTGAACTGACCTTTCGGGTCGGCAACTCGGCCAATATCGAACACCATGCCAGGATCGTGGTCCAGAAATACATCCAGCGGGAGCTAATCAATGTGTCCAACCAAATCATCCAAGACAGTTACGAAGATACCAAAGATGTATTCGACATACTGGACGAAGCGGAGCAAAACCTGTACAGAATCACCGACAGCAACCTGAACAACGGACCACAGACCTTTACCGCCATGGCCAATCAGGTCAGGCTGCGTATGGAAGAGATGGCCAGTCGCCCGGAAGGATTGACCGGCGTATCTACCGGTTTTCGGGAACTGGACAAACTTACTTCGGGCTGGCAACCTTCCGACTTAATTATCATCGCAGCCCGACCCAGTGTAGGTAAGACGGCACTTGTACTTTCGATGGCCGTCAATGCAGCAAAGAAAGGATTTCCGGTGGCGATATTCTCCTTAGAGATGTCCACCCTCCAGATGGCCCAACGTATCATAGCCATGGAGGCGGAAATATCCAGTTCCTCCTTACGGGATGGAAAGCTTACGGATGATGAGTTGAAGCGTTTTCATCATACTCTTCAGACTAAGTCCGACCTGAAGATCTTCGTGGATGATACACCCGCCATCAATATCTTCGAAATGAGGGCAAAATGCAGAAGGCTGAAGACCCAGCACAATATACAGATGATCGTCATCGACTACCTCCAGCTGATGTCAGCCGGGAGCGAGTCAAAGATGGGTGGCAACCGTACACAGGAAGTCTCCGTTATCTCCCGCGCATTGAAAGGCCTTGCCAAAGAATTGAACGTGCCAGTCATCGCACTATCACAGTTGAGCCGGGCATTGGAGACGCGATCCGACAAGCGCCCTATGCTGTCCGACCTTCGGGAATCAGGATCCATAGAGCAGGATGCTGATATCGTGGGATTTATATACAGGCCCGACTATCACAACCTACAAGAAGAAGCCGGCATCAACGTCGCTGAACCGGAAGCCGAGCTACTCATCCAGAAACACCGTAACGGTGCACTTGGCAATATCAAGATGACCTTCATACGCGAATACGCCCGATATCAGGACCCCGACGATAAGAATCAATTATTTGGATTCGGTTCAACTCCACCGGTCAATGATCCAACCAATACGGGCATCATCAGGAAAGGCAGCCGTGCAAATGATGATGGTTTTATCGATGCGCCTTTCTAAAGAGGGAAAATGCGGGAATTATCTTCTTGTATTCACCTCAAAATGATATGATTCTTCTGAATGCTGTTATTTAGCTGAGCCCCGGAAATTATATTACATCACACGAAAAGCTTTTCTTGCCTTGTATTTCCCAGGACGGCCGGGATAGGCATAGTGTAAGAAGAATCCTGGAATCTTTTGACATATCAAGAAATTTTCTGTGCAAATATCTCAACTGCCTGCTGAAGATGGGTCACTTAGATATTCACCCGAAATATTTCTCTCACAAAGACTTGATCAGATCGACATAAAATCCAATCGCCTTGGGATATTCCTTGAGATTGAGCCTTTCGTCCACACCATGGAAACCGATCGGATCGATCAGTGGGCTGAACTTATAAACGCTGGGCGACAGTATCTCGAAATGCTTCGAATCCGTGCCTCCGATCATCAGGAACGGCGATACAAGCGTGTTTGGAAAGTTTTTATACACTGCATCCGATAGGTACCTGAAGGCATCATTGTCAGTCGGAGCAACGTTGCCGGCTTCCTTTTGCTCTCCCAATGCCTCAATCTTCACGTCCGGATTATTGATGGCCTTGCGTACATGACCTATGGCATCCTGAATAGTCGTGCCGGGCAACAAACGCAAATTGACATTGGCGGTGACGATGTCGGGAACGACATTTGATTTGTCGCCTCCATGAATGATGGTTGGCACCATGGTGGACCGGATCATGGCATCACCGGCGGCTGACTTGCCTGTAATCCTGAACAGTACCGGCTTAAACAGCCACATATTACTGATGGCAAGCCGGTTGATGAATGAAGAGTGTGGGCCGATATAGCTGAAGAAATCACGGACTGAAGGCGACAATTGAGGGTCGAAGGGATGATTGGCCAGATCGGTCAGTGCCTTGCTCATCACGCCGATGGCATTGTCTTTCTTCGGCATGGAAGAATGGCCTCCCTCGATACGGACCGACAGGGTAAGGTCAAGATAGCCTTTTTCCGAAGTGCCTATGAGGGCAACCGGTTGACTTACGCCCGGCACCATGTTGTCCGTGACAATCCCGCCTTCGTCCAGCACAAATTCTGCTTCAACACCTCTGGACTTCAGTAATTGAGCAATTTTCAAGGCGCCTCTTTCTCCGCCCAATTCTTCATCATGCCCAAAAGCAAGGTAGATGTCCCTTTTCGGCTTGAATTGACTGCCTACCAAGAAATTGACAGCTTCCAACTGGCCCATCAGGTTGGACTTGTCATCGATCGAGCCTCTGCCCCACAAGTATCCGTCCTTGATGATTCCTTCAAATGGCGGCACCGTCCAAAGACTCCTCGAATCCTCCGAGACAGGAACGACGTCCTGATGCGCCATCAAAATTACCGGCTTGAGGTTGTCGTCACTGCCTTTCCAATGAAAAAGCAGGGAATAACCATTGACCAATTCTACTTCCAGATTATCATATACCGCCGGGAAGGTCGCCTGCAAGAACTTGTGAAATTCCACAAATGGTGCATAGTCTGCCTTTGTACTATCCTCAAATGAAACAGTCGGAAAGGTGATTGCCTTAGATAACCTTGCTTCGGCTCCCTGAATGGAAGTTATGTCCGTCTTCTCTTGGGATGGCGCTGCCTGCCTGGACGATATGGAGAAGTAATTGACCGCCAATATACCTATCAATACAGCGAGAATAACAAAAATAGCCAGAAAGAATTTTTTCATAAATGGTATCATTATTTAGTAAACAACTGAAGTCAATAAGCATCGAATATATGAATATTTACCCAATTGTTATGCCTGAACAAAGATACTATTTCCGGTAATGAAGGAATTATTGGTTGTAAATTTATTTCTATCTCTGAAATACTGACTAATGTTTATGGCTTCTACCCAACGTCTATTGATGTAACTATTCTCATCAATTTGACTATAAACCTTCGAAAGCTTATCAATAGCTGAGACGTTGAATTTATATTTAACCGCAAAATTGCTTTGCATGACACGAAAGTCTTTTTGCTCCGTTTATTTGCCTTGACAGCCTGGACAGGAATGGGAGAAAAAGAAGTTGCGTAGTCTTCTTATCAGATGCATAATTACAATCTCAAAGCCGGGATTTTTCCCATTCCGTACGCCGAATGGCATATACCAGTTCATCCAGATATTCTCCATTTTTGTAAAGCACCTTTTCAAAGCGGCCTTCCAGTTTAAAATTATTCTTTTTCAATACCTTCTGCGACGCGATATTCGTGCCGAACGGTCTGGCAAATATTCTGTCAATATCATAGGTTTTGAATCCAAATTCGACCATCTGTCTGATAGCCCGGCTGATGATTCCTTTTCCCCAAAATGGTTCACCGAGCCAGTATCCAAGTTCGGCATTTTTTGAGAAGATGTCACTTTGCGGATGGATCCCTATTCCACCTACGGCCTCATCGTTGACCGTAATGGCGAAGATGTGAATCGGATCTCCGGACATTGCAAATTCGATGAATGCCTTCCCGGCCTCTTCCGTATAAGGAAAGGGAAATTGATTGGTCAGATTCTTTGAGATGTTGAAATTATTGGCATATCCCACCAAACTCGGCAAATCAGCTTTGGCCCAAGGCCTGATAATAAAGTCAGTCATGATTTTCTATTTTTATCGTAATTGACTCCATTCCGCTGACATGTTTTTCAATGGCGTTACACCCAATAGGCGTCGTGCTCATGATCCTTCCAATTCAACCAGCCAATGTAGTTATGTGTCCCCTATGGAGCCGGTCTGTTCCTGGTACAGACAGCTTATATGTCCAACTTTAGTCCCAGCTCTTTTAACTGACCGCCATCAATGGTCGCGGGCGTATCGATCATCACATCCCTGCCCTGATTGTTCTTAGGGAAGGCGATAAAATCACGGATGCTGCTACTGCCGCTCATGACTGCACAGAGCCGGTCGAAGCCGAATGCGATTCCGCCATGCGGTGGTGCACCGTATTCAAAGGCATTCATCAGGAAACCAAACTGACGCTCTGCCTCCTCCGTGGTAAATCCAAGCAACCGGAAGTTCTTGGCCTGAAGCTCCCTGTCGAAGATCCGGATGGAACCACCACCGATTTCCGAACCATTGATGACCAGGTCGTAAGCGTCAGCACGCAGGCTGTTGAGGACATCCTTATCATCGGATTGCATCTTTTCCATATCGGCCATTTTGGGTGAGGTAAATGGATGGTGCATGGCGTAGAATCTCTTGGTATCTTCATCCCACTCCAAAAGCGGGAAGTCCACGACCCACAACGGTTTGAAGTCGCCCTCCCGCATCAGTCCGAGGCGACGACCCATCTCCAGACGCAGTTCATTGAGTTGTTTTCGTGTTTTTTCCAGTTCACCGGACAGGATCAACACCATATCTCCTGTCTCTGCACCACATTCCTTACCGATGCGGAGCAGATCTTCATCTGAATAAAACTTGCCCACGGTAGATTTGACGCCATCAGCGCCGTATTTGACATATACCAAGCCTTTGGCACCGATCTGCGGGCGTTGTACCCACTCGGTCAACTCCTTCATATCCTTGTTGGAGAAGGCAGATTCACAGCCCTTGGCACAGATGCCTATCACCGCTTCTGCATTGTCAAACACACCGAAATCACGACCGCTGACCGCCTCCTTCAGATAGTTGAATTCCATACCAAAGCGCATATCCGGCTTATCGGAGCCGAAACGACGCATAGCCTCGTCATAAGTCATCCGTGGGAATGATCCGAGGTCTATATTGAGTACACTTTGGAAGAGATGTCGTGTAAGTCCCTCAAAGGTATTCAGAATTTCCTCCTGAGTGACAAAGGACAACTCACAGTCCACCTGCGTAAATTCAGGCTGACGGTCCGCCCTCAGGTCTTCATCGCGGAAGCACTTGACGATCTGGAAATACTTATCCAGACCGCTGACCATCAGCAGCTGCTTGAAGGTCTGTGGCGACTGCGGCAGTGCATAGAATGATCCGGGGTGCATCCTGGACGGCACCACAAAATCGCGGGCACCCTCAGGGGTGGATTTGATCAGGAATGGCGTCTCAACTTCAATAAAGCCTTCGCCAGCAAGATATTTTCTGGTTTCGATAGCGAGATTTGACCTAAAAATCAGGTTGTTCTTGACAGGGTCGCGTCTGATATCGAGATAGCGGTACTTCATTCGGAGGTCATCACCACCATCGGTATTTTCTTCGATGGTAAATGGTGGAATCTTGGATGCATTGAGGATGTCCAGTGTATCGACATCGATTTCGATATCGCCGGTTGCACGATTGGGATTCTTGTTGGAGCGCTCTCGCACCTTACCGGTCACCCGGATGACATATTCACGGCCAAGTTTCTGGGCTTTTTCCCTGATTTCCGGCTTTGAATCAGCATCGAATACGATCTGGGTTATGCCATATCGGTCGCGAAGGTCCAGAAAGGTAAGACCGCCAAAGTCTCTGCTTACGCTGACCCAGCCGCTGAGTGTCACATCTTTTCCGGCATCCGAGAGCCTTAATTCACCACAATTGTGCGTCCTGTACATAGTTTTTTCGTTTGAAGGCGCAAAATTACGCTTTATAGTGCTGTAAAAAAATTATAAGAAAAGGAAATTTGATGCAAAGAGTCCGATTTCGCTTTTTTCGATTCTAAAAGCGAGGTTCTGACGCATTGCGCATGATTATTTGTCTAAATCACTGTTTACTCGGATTGAAGGATTTCTCAGATTTTGTCCTGAAAAATTGCAGACTCCAAAAGGGCCTTGTAAAATCAATCTTATAGTAAAAATCGCGTATGATAGGAAGCATCAGGGCGGTAGGCATAACCAATTACAAATTACAAATTACGAATTACGAATTACGAATTACGAATTACGAATTACAAATTTGAAATTATGAATGCATGAATTCACACGCAGTCGCAACAAGGCTTTTTCTGTCCAATTCCACAGATTTAGAAATAAATACGAATTATTCTCGGAATGGAGTTTTGTGAATGTCTTCCAACTCATTAACCCAATCTCGCCCTTTCAAAGAAATATATTTTGACTAAATTTGCTTTTGCCTGTCGGTCGAGACCAATGGCATGGCTAAACTTCTGTATTTGACGATGAATAAAGTTCTGAAATTAGACCCCAAAGACAATACCTTGGTGGCATTGACCAACCTGCACAAGGGCGAAACTATCCTTCATGATGGTTGTGAGACGGTACTGGTGGATGACATTCCGGCGAAACACAAGTTATTTGAAGAAGACATGAAGGCCGGAAGTGAGGTCTATATGTACGGAGTTCTGGTGGGCAAAGTGCAGGCGGATGTCCGCAAAGGGATGCGCATGACCGTCGAAAATACCAAGCACGCCTCTGACCCATATCATTACAGACCTTATCACTATCGATGGCAGGCGCCGGATGTCGAAAAGTTTCGTCACCGGACTTTCAACGGTTATCACCGCAGCAATGGAGATGTCGGCACTGCCAATTACTGGTTGTTCATTCCGACGGTCTTTTGCGAAAACCGCAACCTGACGCTCATCCGCGAGGCGTTGTACAATGCACTTGGTTATGCTGTGGATGATAAATATAAAAACTATGCCGATGCGCTCCTCAAGGCATTTCAAGCCGGTGATAATCCGAACGAGGTTACTTTGTCCAATCCAACACCGGGCGCCAATCGCCCTTTCAAACATGTGGATGGCATCAAATTCCTGATACATCAAGGTGGATGCGGTGGTACACGTCAGGATGCCAATACCCTGAGTAAGCTGCTCGCCGCCTACGCCAACCATCCCAATGTGGCCGGCGTGACCGTCCTGAGCTTAGGTTGTGAACACCTGCAATCTTCGCAACTAAAAGAAGATATTTTCGCACTCGACCCCAAATATGACAGGCCGTTGATCTTCTTCAATCAACAAAAGAGCGAAAGCGAGGAATCTCTTATCCAACGAGCCATCCTCGAAACCTTTCATGGGCTGATGGAAATCAATAAAATCGAACGCTCACTTGCTCCACTGAGCAAGATGTGCATAGGCGTAAAGTGTGGTGGCAGCGATGGCTTCAGCGGCATTTCCGCCAATCCTGCCGTAGGTCATTGTGCCGATTTGCTGGTGGCACTCGGAGGCAAGGTTCTCTCGGCAGAGTTTCCCGAACTGTGCGGCGTGGAACAGGAATTACTGGACCGGATGCCTGACCCGGATGTCGCTGAAAAATTCATCCGGCTGATGACGGAGTATGACGACCTGGCACATAAAGTCGGCTCAGGATTTTATATGAATCCTTCCCCGGGCAATATCCGCGACGGATTGATTACGGACGCCATCAAATCAGCAGGAGCGGCAAAGAAGGCCGGCACCGCACCGATCACAGATGTACTCGACTATACCGAACCTGCCAGAAAACCCGGACTCAGTCTTGTCTGCACTCCCGGCAATGACGTTGAGGCCACAACCGGCAAGGCAGCATCCGGCGCAACCCTCATCCTGTTTACCACCGGGCTTGGCACACCTACCGGCAATCCGGTCTGCCCAACCATCAAGCTGGCAACCAATTCTGCCTTGGCACGCAGGATGAGCGACATCATTGACATCGACACAGGCGGCATCATAGACGGCAGCAAGACCATCGGGCAGATGGGCGAAGAAATCCTGGAATACTGCATCCGGGCAGCAAGCGGTGAAGTCATCCCCAAAGCTGTCCAATTGAATCAGGATGATTTTATCCCGTGGAAAAGGGGCGTAAGCCTTTAAATTCAACTAAGTTTTCATGTTTTAAATAATGGAAAATGTTTTCTCTAAAAAATAAAAAAGCGGTGATCACCGGAGGCGGCTCCGGCATAGGTCAGGCCATCAGCACACTGTTTGCACGACAAGGCGCACATGTATTTATCCTCGAACTGAGGGAGGAGGCCGGCCGTGAAACCAAGCGTATGATAACAGAGGAAGGCGGCACGGCGGACATCCTGGCCTGCAATGTGGCGATACAGCAAGAAGTGGATCATGCCTTCAACAGCATCGGCACAGTCGATATCCTCGTCAATAATGCCGGCATCGCCCATATAGGCAAGGCGGATACAACGTCGGAAGCGGATTTTGACCTGGTGATGTCGGTCAATGTCAAAGGAGTGTATAACTGCATCCACGCTGCCATCCCCCGAATGAAGGCAGTCGGAGGAGGCACCATCCTCAACATGGCGTCAATCGCCGCGTTGGTGGGCATTCCGGACCGATTTGCCTACAGCACTGCCAAGGGAGCCGTCAAGGCTATGACGATGAGTGTGGCCAAGGATTATCTTTCCGACCACATACGATGCAATTCCATCTCTCCAGCCCGCGTACACACCCCATTTGTGGATGGTTACCTGAGGGACAATTATCCGGATAACATACAGGAGATGTTCGACAAATTGTCCGCGACACAACCTATCGGCAGGATGGGCACGCCGATGGAAGTGGCAACCCTGGCCATGTACCTGTGCAGCGATGAAGGCAGCTTTATCACCGGATGTGACTATCCGATCGATGGCGGATTTACAACATTAAACAATTAAATCGAGTCAATGAAACTTGTAAGATACGGAGCAGCAGGACATGAGAAGCCCGGCGCGCTTATTGGCGAAGATATTTTCGACACTTCAGCCATTGCAGCAGATTATGACGAGACATTCTTTGCAAATGAAGGCATAGAAAGATTGAAAAAAGCAGCCGGTGAAGGTTGGCTGAAGAAAGTGGAAGCCGGTGTGCGACTTGGCCCGCCGATTGCACGACCATCCAAACTGATTTGTATCGGCCTCAACTATCGTGATCATGCTGCGGAGACCAACGCAAAGATTCCCGCCGAACCCATTCTCTTTTTCAAGTCCACCACAGCTATTGTCGGGCCAAATGATGATCTGATGCTCCCAAGGGACAGCGTCAAGACGGATTGGGAAGTGGAGCTGGCTGTCGTCATCGGCAAGAAGGCGGCTTATGTGGACCAGTCGGAAGCAGAGGAATATATCGCAGGATACATACTGCACAATGATTACAGTGAACGGGAATTTCAGCTGGAGCGCGGCGGTCAGTGGGTCAAGGGAAAAAGTTGTGACACCTTCGCACCGTTGGGTCCATTCATGGCGACCCGTGATGAAATACCTGATCCGGGCAATCTGCGTCTCTGGCTCAGGGTAAATGACAAATTGGTCCAGGATGGCAATACCTCATATATGATTTTCGGCATACCATTCCTGATCAGTTATATCAGCCGTTTCATGACTTTGTTGCCGGGCGATGTCATCACTACGGGCACACCTGCAGGAGTCGGCCTTGGCCAGAAACCCGAACCCTGGTATCTGAAGGCAGGCGACGTCGTGGAACTGGGAATAGAAGGACTGGGCAGCAGCCGTCAGCATATAAAACCATTTAAAAAATAAAGATGAGACGATACGCTCTTGCTCTGGACTTGGTGGATGATGACCGGCTGATCGCCGAATATGAAGCCTATCACAAGAATGTTTGGCCGGAAATTCTGGATAGCATCCGTAGTGCGGGCATTGTAGAAATGGAAATATATCGCACCGGAAACCGCCTTTTCATGATGATGGAGGTCAACAATGAATTCTCCTTTGAGGCAAAGGCAAAGAGCGACGCAGCCAATCCACATGTACACCAATGGGAGGAATTGATGTGGAAATATCAGCAGGCGCTTCCGACAGCGCGTCCCGGAGAAAAATGGATATTGATGGACAAGATATTTTCCCTGAATCATGACTGATAGCCACGTTCATTTCTGGAAATTTCACCCTGTCAAGGATGCATGGATAACGGAGGAAATGCAGGTCATCCGCAGGGATTTTACCCCAGAAATGCTCGATCCAATATTCAGGGATAATGGCGTATCCGGCTGTGTCGCTGTGCAAGCAGATCAAAGCGAAGCAGAGACCGATTTTTTGGTCGAATATGCTGAAAGATTCCCATTCATCAAGGGTGTAGTGGGTTGGATAGACCTGAGGTCGGAAAGACTGGCGGAAAGGTTGGAATACTACAGTCGATGGAAGATCATCAAAGGCTGGCGGCACATTGTACAGGCCGAGCCTGCGGGCTTCCTGAAAGGCGATGCATTCAGACGGGGCATCAAGCTTCTGGGAGATTACGGTTACACCTATGATATCCTGATCCATCAAGGTCAACTCCAGGAAGCCGTTGAATTTGCAGCACAATTTCCCGATCAGAAATTTGTACTTGACCACATTGCCAAGCCGGATATCAGGCAGGGGCAGAATAAGGACGAATGGGCCAAAGGCATCCGTGAAATGGCATCACTCAACCATGTGCATTGCAAATTGTCAGGTATGGTGACGGAGGCAGACTGGCAGGCTTGGCATGTCGATCAGCTGAAGGAATATATCGACACGGTATTTGAGAGTTTCGGAAGTGACAGGATCATGTTCGGATCGGATTGGCCGGTATGTACGCTGGCAGCAGATTATGAACGTGTAAAAAATATAGTTACGCATTATATCAGCCGCCTAAGCCCGGATGAGCAACAGGCAGTGATGAGCGGCAATGCCGACACATTCTACAATCTATAAATCAAAAAAATGGATTTACAATTACACGATAAAGTGATACTCGTTACCGGAGGTGCGATGGGCATCGGCGGTGCCATTTGCAAGGCATTGGCGCGGGAAGGTGCGACACCTGTCATCATCGACAAGAATGAAGAAGCAAGCGAACGATTGAAAAGCGAAATCGAAGTTGCAGGCGGGCGCTGTCTTTTCCTTCCGACCGAGCTGTCTGATCCTGAGGCTTGCGGACAAACGGTGGCAACCGCAGCAGCCCACTTTGGGCATATCGACGGCTTGGTCAACAACGCCGGAGTCAATGACGGTGTAGGGCTGGAGACCGGCGACTATCAACACTTCATGCAATCCTTGCACAGCAATCTGGTGCATTATTACATGATGGCGCATCACTGTCTGCCGTACCTCAAATCTTCGTGTGGAAGCATCGTCAACATTACCTCCAAGACCTCCATCACCGGACAAGGCGGCACATCGGCATACGCAGCGGCCAATGGTGCACGCAATGCGCTCACGAGGGAGTGGGCGGTGGAGTTGCTCAAATACAACATACGCGTCAATGCCATTGTCGTCTCGGAGTGCTGGACGCCCCAGTATGAACGATGGATTAATACCTTACCCGATGCCGGGGCGACGCTGGATATGATCCATTCGAGGATACCGTTGCAAAACAGGATGACAACACCCGAAGAAATAGCGGATACGGCGATTTTCCTGCTTTCCGGTCGATCAGGCCACACTACGGGTCAATTGGTGTATGTCGATGGCGGATACGTACATCTGGACAGGGCATTGATCAAAAAATAGCATACTGCCCACAGGCATAGTGTATCTTCAAAAAATTTGATATCTCAGACCAAAAATTATTGCGGTTGTTTGATATTTATTCCATTATGAAACACCGGAATTAGCAAACAACGAAGTCAACAAACGGCAGAACCTCAAGCAACGAGCGTTAAGTTTTTTTTGAGCTGTTCATTCCCGAACAAACCTTATCACTAAGCCTCAGAATTGCAGAACCTTGATTTTGATACTTTTGCATTATGTCTTCATGGTCTGTCAACCGAACATCATAACCGGATAACTGTGCCGAGTACAGCAGGCATGGCCCCATGGTAGAAATTTATTTTTACCGGCATTCTCCGTAGGTGCGACCATATAAAACATAAAAATTGATTATCAGTTAATTGTGGTTTTATTATTGTAAGCAAAAGATAAAGAATTCATATTAATGAATATCAAATACATACATTTCCTCTACGTCATAGCCCTCATTTATAGCTATCCGATTTCCTTTATCAATAGATGAAGAATGCAGTATGTTATACACTCAGATCGTAAAAAAAATAGTTAGATTTCACCTGAATTACTATCTTTACAATAGTCGCATTTGTTTTGAATAAAAAAAGGAAGTCGAACATAAAGAGTTATCTCTTGCTGTTACTTTATTTGATAAGTATCAGCCCGACTCTAATTGTCCATCACCATGACATTGTCCCATATACTCAAGCTACCGAATGCGAGAAATCCATTTATTACGGCGATACAGAAGAATCCTGTCACCATAAGCAACATGTAAGCAACCCCAAAAAGGTATGTTGGGTATGCGATCATATCTCTGCTACACCCCAGTTGCTTTTTGACCATTATTTTATTATAAATGAACTGACTGCTTTATCTCAAAGCCATTTCAGTTTATATTGTTTTCTACCCTCATTAGAACAAACAAATACTGCCAACAGAGGCCCCCCGCTTTTTTCTTAAATATTCTTTTACTCTTATATAGCCAATATATTCTTCTTAATGCTATGCATTATTGACACTATTGGTTTTAGGTGATTTTTACAAATAATTTGGGTTTGTAGTCGATAGGCTGAAACAATAGTCTATATCAATTGCATACACCCTATTCAATTAATTTATTATGATGTTTAGAAAATATATTTTATCTGTTGCATTTATTCTGTCAACAATATGCACTTATGCACAATTTCGTATTTCGGGAAACATAGCGGATATGTCGTCCAAAGATTTGTTAATTGGCGCTTCTGTATCATTGCCGGATTTGAAGACCGGAACAATATCTGATGCACAGGGTAACTATCAAGTCTCAAATCTCAAAAAAGGATCTTACCTCGTTGTCTTCTCATATTCCGGCTATAAGTCTTATTATGCCAAGCTTGATTTGAAGAAAGATACTATACTCAATGTCTCCTTGGAGCCCTCTGCCACAGAACTCGGAGAAGTTGTTGTCACCGGAGTCACTCGATCGACGGAATTGAAGCATAATCCAATTGTCGTGGCTACTATCGATAAAAATAGTTTTGTTCAAAATAGTGCAACCAACCTCATCGATGCATTAAAAAATGTGCCGGGTGTGGCACAATTGACGACAGGCCCCAATATATCAAAACCAATCATCAGAGGCCTTGGATACAATCGGATTATCACACTTAACAATGGAATCAAGCACGAAGGTCAACAATGGGGAGATGAACATGGTATCGAATTGGATGAATATTCTATCGATAGGGTCGAAATAATAAAAGGGCCGGGCAGCTTGATGTTTGGTTCTGACGGCATCGGCGGCGTCTTAAATTTCCTTTCCGCCAAACCCCCACTAAATCATGAAATAAAAACCCAAATATTGACCAACTATCAGAGCAATAATAACCTTGTGGGATATTCTGTGGCCAATGCCGGAAACATCGATGGATATCACTGGGCAGCCAGATTGACCAATAAATATGCCGGAAATTACAGCAACCCGTATGATGGAAAGGTATTCAATTCAGGCTTTAGAGAATTCGATGGTCGAGTGGCCTTGGGTATGACTAAAAAATGGGGCTATACCAATATCTCGGTCAATTCGTACAATACAAAGTTAGGACTGGTAGAAGGAGAAAGAGATAGTCAAGGAAAATTTACCTACGAAAATGAAGAAGGCGAGGATGTTGCTGCTACCGCGCAACAGTTAAGTGGATATAATATTTATTTGCCTTATCAAAAAATCAATCATTTGGGCATTATCTCCAACAGTTATCTGATTCTCGACAAAGGTACCATCAATGCTGATTTTGGGTTTCAAAACAACAGGCGAAGGGAATTTGAAGATATAGAGACACCAGATGAGCCGGGATTGTATTTTTCATTAAATACGATTAATTACAACATTCGATACAACTTAGAGAAGGCGAATGGCTGGGAGACGTCCTTTGGGATTGGTGGGATGCAGCAAACGAATGCCAATTTAGGAGAAGAATTCTTAATTCCGGCCTATAGGCTATTTGATGTCGGCGTATTCGGCTACACCCAAAAAACAATGAATAAACTGACCATAGCCGGTGGTGTTCGATTTGACAATAGAAATATCAATACATCCGAATTGTATTTGGACGAAGATGGTATTCCGGTTGAGTCGCCGGACAACAATTCTGTGCTCAAGTTTTCTCATTTTTCGCACAATTATAATGGGGTGTCCGGAAGTGTTGGGATATCTTATCAGACGGATAAATATTCCACGTTGAAATTTAATTTTTCCAATGGATTCAGGGCGCCTAATATAGCCGAATTGTCGTCCAATGGCAATCATGAAGGCACATTCAGGTATGAGATAGGAAATCCCAATTTGAAAAGCGAGTTAAGTCATCAGTTGGATTTGGCATATTATATTAATTCGCCGCACATCAATTTTCAAATTAGTCCATTTGTCAACTATATAAGCAACTACATCTTTGTGGAAAAGATGAAGGATGCCGATGGCAATGATGTCTTTCCGGATCCTTCGTTCAATGTGCCGGGGTATAGATACACATCAGGCAATGCGACACTTGTGGGCGGTGAAGTATATTTTGACTTTCACCCACACCCTGTGGATTGGTTGCATATAGAAAATGCTTTTTCATTGGTATCGGGATATCAAAGCAAACAAAGTGACAGTACAAAATATTTGCCGTTTATTCCGGCGCCTCATTATCGTGGCGGATTGAAAGCAGAGTTTACGCAATTGAATACAGTGGTCAGCAACCTGTACGTTAAGTTTAATGTGGACTATTATTTTGCGCAAAACAATGTATATAGTGCTTATGGTACGGAAACGCAAACGCCGGGATACGCCTTATTAAGTGCAGGAATAGGCGTTGGACTAAAGGCATTCAATAGGAAAGATTTTCTCAATATCAATCTGACGGCAGAAAATTTGGCGGATAAGGCCTATCAAAACCATTTAAGCAGATTGAAATATGCTCCGGAAAATGAGTTGAACGGTCGGACGGGTGTGTTTAATATGAGCCGAAATTTTAGTGTAAAATTAATTATAAATTTTTAATATAATTTTGCGGTGAGCGTTTGGCTCCGAAATTATATATTGAAATCGGCATTGGACATACTTTCAAAAAAGGCGGCTTGCAGCGAGCATGTCGCCTTTTTTATAGCCCGGTATGATATTTATGTATTTGGATGTCGATGGTATGAATCATTTCGCAAACGTTCTTTATGGGTGAAGTGAGGTATTTGACAAGACCTTTTCTGTTCTCTCAAAATATTCCTCTTACCGGGTTGAGTATTTTTTATGGACAGAAGGCCAGAAATCTTATCTTTAAACTTTATAAATACTAATAAGTTAGAATCTTGACCTATGGAAAGCGGCGAATTAAATATCCGGAAAATTGATGTAATCCGTTACATCACTCCTCTTCGTGAAGGAGGATCATTGCCTGCCATAGTCGAAGGGAGTGATGGTCTTAAATATGTATTAAAATTTCGGGGAGCCGGGCAAGGAACTAAAGCGCTCATAGCAGATCTCATCGGTGCAGAACTGGCGAGGGCAGCCGGATTGAAAGTTCCATTTCTGGCATTAGCTCAGCTGGACGAAGGATTTGGCAGGACAGAGCCGGATGAAGAAATTCAGGATTTACTGAAATTCAGTACAGGCCTCAATCTTGGGGTCTATTACTTGTCGGGAGCGATCACCTATGACCCACTGGTGTATGAGATGGATGGACTGCTCGCTTCAAAAATAGTATGGCTGGATGCCTACATAACAAATATCGACAGGACCGTCAAAAATACCAACATGCTTTATTGGAATCGTAAGATATGGCTTATAGACCACGGAGCATCGTTGTATTTTCACCATAATATTGAATCCTGGCACGAGCAGACTCTGCAACCATTTAGCCTGATAAAAGATCATGTTTTACTGCCTTTTGCCGATAAACTTGAAGAAGCAGATCGCTATATGAGGAGTAAGATTAATACAACGGTTATTGATGCCATCATTGATTTGATCCCTGAAGAATTTATCAGTACTGAAATTGAAAAGGTTGATGTTGCCGAAAGAAGGGACATTTATCGCAAATTTCTAAGCACAAGACTGCAAGGTTCAGCAATATTCTTAAAAGAAGCCATCGATGCAAGAGAAGCACTTATTTGAATATTCTACCATCCGCTACGTCCCCAAAGTGGAGCGTGGTGAGGTTATTAACCTTGGAATTATTATGTTCTGTAAGGAGCTTAATTTCTTGCAATTAAAATATAAGCTGGACAAAGAGCGATTGCTGGCATTTTTTCCTGACACCAATATAGAAAATCTTGCATTGCACTTAAAATCATTCGAAATGGTATGTATGGGCGATGAGACCGCATTCGGAATCGCATCTCTTGACATGGCATCTCGTTTCCGATGGCTCGCCTCCAAGCGCAGCACAATCCTACAGACTTCCGACATACATCCCGGTTATTGTGAGGATCCCAATATTATGTTGGAGCATTTGTTTAAGGAACTTGTGGACTGTTGATATCAGGCGTTCTGCCGCCCTATTTTATTCCTGAAAAATTTGTATTTGTGCCAATTGGGTGGGTTGTTCATGATATGATTATTGATTTTTTGAAAAGATATATCATCACGAATGATATGGTCGCGAAGAAGAGTTTGCCACATAAAATCAAAACCTAACCGGTGATTGTGTTTGGTGACGACAGATTGGCATGGTACAATAATAGATGATAGGGACTTTTTACCAATATTTTGAAATCGCTCTTGTCCGATGGTTTTGGGGCTCAATTCGACTCCTCCCTCTGTTTATCCTCAATGCCAATCAGCCTTGCACCGCTTTTAATTTTTATTTTCAATCAATCAATAGTATATTTACCCCCGAATTGAGACAACTAACGAGCATATTATTATTACTGTTAATTCTCATGCAGCCATTGAGCAAGATGTGGATTGTCATTTCATTTAAATTAAATCAAAATGAAATAGTAAGAACCATGTGTGCTCAAAGAGAAGTTACCAACAATACTTGTCAGGGCAGATGTTATCTTGAAAAAAAGATGAATGACTTCGATGCACAAGACAAAAAACAACTTCCGACTTTTCAAAAAGAAAAAATTGATGTGTTGTATTGTCACACCATACAGCCTCATAAACTTTCTAAAAAGTCGGTATCCAAAGATGGAATTTTACCCTTTGCAAGGTATGATGAAATAATAAAATTACCCTGCCTGTCTGACATTTTCCACCCTCCCAGGGTTGATTTTGCTTAATATTTGTTAGGAAAAATGTTCGGACAACCAAGGTCGGACACGGTTACTTTATCACAAAATATCGAGTAAGGTTGCACGGTCACGTGTCTATTGTATTTTGCCCCTAATAAATATTTTGAGTACATTGGAATGGCTGCCGGCTCACCGATGGAGTATGTTGGATGGATTTATTTCTGTTCAGGCTAAGACTATAAAAAACAGAGTCTTGACAACAGAATATCTGCTCCATATTTTCAAATAATTTTTAGGTGAATTCGGCTGCAGGAATAGCGTCTGTATATTGCAGACAATCGTTCCGGCTTCCTTCTTAAATCATTTTATTTTACCACAATTAAACAAAAAAATTATGTTTATCAATAAATTAAAATTAGCCACATTGGCCTTATTTACCATGTTGACACTTGCCGTTATCTCTTGTACCAAAGACGAACCGGAACCGGAGACTCCAAAAGTTACGTTTACCGTTAATTCTCCTTTTGAGGGACAGGAATTTCAGCACAATGATACTGTCAAAATAACTGGAACAATCGAATATGCGTCCGGATTACATGGCTACGAAGTCACTATTCGCAATAAAGCTGATAATTCTGTACAATTCGATGCCGATCAGCACATACATGGATCGAAGATTGAATTCAATGAATTTTGGGTTAACAATGCGACTCAACATAGCGAAATGGAACTGGAGATTGCTGGAATTTTGGATCATGATGGAAATAAGGCATCTAAAAAGATAAATATACACTGTCATAATTGAGACTGAACTACGTCAGTTCGTGTATTAGGAGGACAAAATAAATTGATATTGTCCTTGTATGCGACTAATGAAGTTCTTGACGAATAATGTTAGCAATTGAATAGCATTTTTTTCATTTTTTTCATTTTTTTCATTTTTTTTACTGGCGGGAGATAATTTTTTCGGGAAAAGGTTATCTCCTGCCAGTATCTAATGGAATTGCGAGGTCTTGGGCAAACTGCCACTGAAGATAAAAAGGGCCGAAAAATAGTGATGGAAAGCGGCGTATTTCCACTTACTCAAAGACAAAATCATTCTCCGGATGACGGCCTTCCACACCTCGAAAAAACTCTTTCATCTTCTGATATAATTCCTCATAGGAAATATTTGAATCTATCGGTGGGTTTACCCTTATTTCATGCGTTTTATGGTCAAAAGCTACCAGAATAATTGGTACTTTAGCGGCTCGTGCTATGTAGTAAAATCCTGTCTTTAACTTATCGACTTTACTTCTGGTTCCTTCCGGAGCGATGGTCAACCTGAAAGTTTCTTTTTCTTTAAATATGGCCGCTACGGCATCTACATAGTTATGGCTTTTGCTTCTATCGACAGGATAACCGCCCAGCCGCCGAAAAATCCAACCGAAAGGCCATCGAAACAAGCCCGACTTCCCGACAAAATTTATTTTCAAATGGATGGAACTGCGAACTAAAAGCCCAAGGGGAAAATCAAGATTGGATGTGTGGGGAATGACGATGAGAACATATTTTTGTAAGGCATTCATGTCCCAGCCGGTGATTTTCCAGCCTAAAAATTTCAATATCCACGCACTAACTTTGCTCATTTCTGATTTTTTGTTTTCAAATATAGTTAAAAAGTATGGACTTCCAAAGTTGAATGTAATTTAAAATGTCGGAAAAATGCCCAGTTATCCGGAAAGTTATTTTTTGCCCAATAGCATCTTATGCCGACTTTCTTATTATCCAAAGGTCTTGCTGTGGCTTGCCGTTGATATTTCTGCCGGGGACAAACTCCATGAGGGAATGATTGCCTATTAATTTTCTCACAAATGATACCGGATGAAAAGCGCCATACGTCCTGTGCCCTTCCTTTGTATTGCCTTTGATCACCAGATCTCCGGCAGCAAATTGCTTTTTTTCTGCTTCGGTCAATCTATCGTAAAAGGCTTCGCCATGCAGTGTCAGTAAAAGTATTCCCTCCGGCTTCAATACCCGCATCAATTCTTCAAACCAGGCATAATGCATCTTTTCTGACAGATGGGTAAAGATCGAAATGCCGTAAATGAAATCAAAGAATCCGGAGGGATACTCCAAGGGTGGAGCCAGGTCGTTTGCCGCAAAACTGACCTTGCTGATATTGGAAGAGCACCACGCGATATATTCTTTGTTGTAATCGGTACCAAAAAAGCGTGAGATATCACCGATGATGCCGGGGAGATGCCGGATAGTGCGACCAGGGCCACAGCCCCAATCCAATATATTTAGATTTTCCGGCTTTTTATAGTTCGAAAGATGGTCTGCCAGCCATTTTGCCGTCTCAAGTCCACCCTGCTAATAAGCCGAATAATTGAGGTTGAATGTCTCATAAATAAAATATGGCGGAGGCAGTGCGACACCGGGATTTGAGCGTTTGAAAGCGGCTCTGGATTTTCTGGTCTTCAGAAGCAGGTAATAATAATGGCCGTAATCATAGAGCTGTATTAATCCGAACCTTCTGACAAGTAATTTCAACCATTTCATAATGTTATTTTAAAACACAAAACCTAAACTTCGTGTCTGTAATTTTGGGAATTTGTTTCTTTAACCGCAAAGAGTTTCCGCAAAGAGTTCACAAAGATATTCGTGCAAGTTCGTGAAATTCGTGTCTGGAGTGTGTATCTCTACTCTATCACATGTTTTTCAGCTGCCTGTACCACAGCCCCCACATTAAATGCTTTTTGTGACAAGTCGGTAACAAAGGCGACCACATTACAATTGGACGCTACCCACCAACCAGCCTCCGGCGGAAGAGTAAATTCATAAGTCTTGCTAAAGTTGCTCCCCGGCTCAAGAGCATCACCAAGTATATCTCCGGCAACGGAACTGAGCATTTGTCGGAATACATGGTTGTGCTCATATTCTTTAACATATTCTGTGTTGTCGATCTGGGAGTCAATGATCTTATTTTCAGTAATACAGACATGCAGCCTAAAGTCGCCACTTGCTGCCGCTTGTGGGGTCACATCCACCTTGGCAATAAGTTTCCTGGAAGCAGGATCATACGTGTTGGATATCTTGATAAGCACTTTGGGAATACTGCGAAGCTCAGATTCGATTTTTCCCAAAACGGATGTTGTCGTCAGCAAAAATTCCTGCTGCGGATCAAACAGCTTTCGATCAAGCGATACCGCCGGCTTCCCTTGATAACTTCCCATTTCCTCTTCCAGCAGATTGCCATCCGGCGTGGTAAAATTATATTTACTTTCATAACCACTCTTTGTAATAGGAAGCCCTAAGAAGTCGGTATGATAAGCCACGGCCACTACATTGCCTTTGTATTTATTTACAAGATTGGCTATTTCACGGCTTGCATTGGGACAATTCGTACATTGTACCCCCGTAAAATCTTCCACCAAAGCCACCCGGTCAGAAACAATTTCTCCTACCCGTGGAACGATGATTTCTGTTTCCTGACAACTCCAAAAACCAAGTGTCACGCTTATGAATATAAATATATGGATATAATTTTTCATGTTGATAATATTTAAAATGTAGTTGAAACAGTTGCCTTTATCCCACTAAATGCCGGTTCGTACCTGCATATTCCGCCTGTACACACGATACCTTCCACTTGCTTGATGTAGCCCAACGAAAACCGATTGCTTCCTCTTGTGTAGAAAGCAATGACAGAAGGATAATTGTTGGCCTTGCTTGTTTTCTCCGGATTGTAATCATAATTGTACATATCGGCAATAACAAAGCTCCAATGAGGTGCCATGGTAAATTCAACAAGACCGAAAGCCCAGCTGCCATAATCCTGTTTGGTAGCCATCATAGAGCCTTCTACGCGGATGGCTGTCTTTCGGTTAAATTTATGGAGGTACTCCAAATATGGTGTATAGGTCTCGACATTAGGGACGCCGACCTTCCCTTCATATACAAATTGGTTGTACACCTGACGTTGCAGTCCAAATATAAATTGATTATTCTTGTTGGGTTTGAATGTTACTTCACCATAAATTTCCCGGTACAGCTTAACATCATTGAGGTCGTTGATGTGGGAATAATTGACCAATGCGTTCCATTGGTGATTGAAATGGTATTGGACATCTACCTGGAAGGCATATTCACCCATAAACTGGATAGCCGGATTATAGCGTGAAGTAAGCCTGTAAGTATTTACTCTGGACATCGCCGGGATATAGTTGACCAGACCGCGATTGAGCAAGAGGTTAGGATCTGTCCGGAAAGAGAAATTCTCAGTACGCTTCCCTTCGATGTTGATCCCCAAGCCATGGTCGGCGTAGCTTAAACTGCCGTAAAAAACAGTTCCGGCTTCTTTGATAAATTTCCCTGCTGAAGAATCTGATCCGATATGCCGATAGTCGGTCGGAGAATACATGACTTCCGGGGTTTTGTATGCTGCTTCCGTGTATAGCGTAAACGGACCATAAGACAAGGTGTTATACACGGTCATAGCATAGGTATTGGACTTGTAAGAAGCGATGCTGTCTATTGGTTCGTAATACTTCAGGACGTTGTTGATGCCCTCGATGGTCGGACTATCAAAGGTTCTGGCGACAATTCCTGCCCCGGGGGAAAGCGTGAGAGTATGTTTTGCAGTGCTGTCGCCCAATGAAATAAACCCATCGATGCTTGCTCCTTTGATGACGGCACCGTAGCGGTCAAACTGGAATTTTTGCTGACCGGTAAAACCCTTAATCCGCCAATTGGGTGTCAGATCGTATGCCGCACGGACACCGAACAGTGCATTGTCGATTGCCAGCGGACGCTCTTCATACGCCCGATAGATGATGCCTGAGCCGATTTGGTCATAAAGGTAGCCGCCTGCGACATTCAATTTACCGATTTGCTTTGCGACATACCAGTTGCCGATACCGATACCGGTGTATGATCCGCCATTGGGATTGAAGAGATACGAGTTATTATATACATCCAGACGAATCCCGGCTTCAAAGCCCTTGGTATTATAATTGACATTAAGCCAACTGTCTGCTCCATAGAGCTGTGTTTCGTATTGAGGAGTATTGGCGGCATTGATCGAAGGGTCTTTCATAAAGAAGTTAAGATTGGCCTGCAAGCCGCCGGAAATCTTACCACCGGTGATTCCCTGACTGTACCCTATCCCAATCAACAGGAAGAATCCGAGAAACGTAAACGCTAATTTTTGCATCTTGGTTTGAATAAAATTTTAATGTTTCACGCAAAAGTAGGTTTTTATTTTTTCTATCTCATTTTCCAAACAATAAATTATTGCCAAAAAATGAAGTAGCTTTGCGGCATCAATTGAAAATAAAGGGGTTGATTGTCTTAATAAAAGTGTGAAAATTGGTTAAAGTCTAGTTAAACACGCCGCATTGAGCAAAAAATAAACGTTCTTTATGGTTTAGAAATCCGTATTTCATTGCATTATTAAAATAAATTAAACAGAAAGGATACAATGCGTTTTCAAAATCTTTACTTTGCTATCATGATGCTGGTTGTCACAGGTGTAAGTACACAAGCTTTCGGCCAGTCCGATCTTCCGGCGACCCATATCAAGACACTCGACGGCAAAAGTGTGACTCTCCAGGAGGTAATCAAGCCGGGCGTAGTCACTGTGATTTCATTCTGGGCCACCTGGTGCGCACCGTGCAAGAAGGAACTGGATGCCATCAATGAGATCTATGAGGACTGGCAGAGCGATTATGGGGTTGAATTGATCGCCATTTCAACCGACGATGCACGTACATCGGCCAAGATCAAACCTACCATCACCCAAAAAGGTTGGAAATATACCATCCTCAATGATCAGAATCAGGAGTTGCAGAAAGCCCTCAATTTTCAGGCAGTGCCCCAAACTTTCCTGATAGGCAAGGATGGCAAGATAGCATGGACACACGCCGGATACGTGCCTGGTGACGAAAATGAACTGGAGAACCATATTAAGGAATTAGCCGGCAAGTAGCATTGTATTGATGAATAAATTATTACATACCGGGCTTTGGATGAAGCCTTTTTTCTTTATGTTCCTCTTTGTTTCCATCACGGCAATGTCGATGATGTCCTGTAAGCGGGATGTCAAGACGGAAACTGCCGCCGTGGTGGATGCTGCACCGGAATTGATTGCCAAAAAAGACAGGATGAAGGCGTACATCGATAGCGTCTTCATGACCCGATCGGAAGCAGAAGATTCGCTTTACACGACCAGGATGCTTTATGAGGATGCAAAGGTAATCGCCGAGGGTATGAAACAGGACACGTCGATACCGGAAATGTTGTTCAGGGCGGGTGCGCTTGCACGTGGGAGAAAAGAGCCTACCAAGGCAATCGGAATATGGGGACTGATCACGTCTGAGTATCCGGACAGCCGTTGGGCTTCGGAAGCTGCATTCCAGAAGGCATTTACCTTCGACAATGACTTGCATGACAAGGAGACAGCAAAGAAGAGTTATGAAGAATTCCTAAAAAGCTATCCGAATCACAAGATGGCAGATGATGTCAAGTTGTTGCTGCAGACCATGAATAAAACGGATGCACAGTTGATTGAAGAGTTTGAGAGGAAAAATAATATCAAAAGCAATTAAATAAGAACACATTTAATCCATGAGAATTAAATTATTGGCGGTTGCCTTGTTGATGAATTGTGCAGCCATGTCGTTTGCACAGGGCATCGATTTTTTTCACGGTACCTGGGAAGAGGTTAAAACAAAAGCCAGAGAATCGGACAAACTGATCTTTATCGATGCCTATACAACCTGGTGCGGACCTTGCAAGCGTATGGCGAGCAGTATCTTCCCACTTCCGGAAGTCGGCGAATACTATAATGCCAACTTTATCAATTACAAGCTGGATATGGAAAAGGGCGAAGGTCCTGACTTTGCCAGAAAATACGGCGTGCGCGCCTATCCCACCTTTGTATTCGTCGATGGTGACGGCAATATGGTGTTTAACCGTGTCGGAGGCTCGGATGCTACGGGTTTTATCCAATTGGGTAAAACAGCTGTTGAAAGATTTGACAAGAGTCCGGCATTGGCTAAAAAATACGAAGCCGGAGATCACAGCCCGGCTTTGGTTCTGGATTATATCAAGGCGCTCAACTCGGCAGGCAAGCCAAGCCTGAAGATCGCCAACGAATATCTGGCCAATGAAAAGGATACTAAGTCCGACCTGTATTACAAAATCATCTATGAAAGTGCTGTCAGCTCAGACTCCAAGCCTTTTTCACTACTGATATCCAACAGTAAGCCGATAGCTAAATTGGTCGGCCAAGAGGCTTACGATAAGAAAATGTATAATGCATTGATCAATTCAGTACAAAAAGGAATAGAATACGATACCGAAGACCTGATCACGGATGCCATCTCCACCTCAAAGAAAGTGCTCGACAAGGATAATGCCAAGGCTTTCCCCTATCATGTGGAAGCACTCAAGGCAGATGCCGCCAGCGATGGTAAGCAATTTATCTCTAAGGTAGCTGACTTGAGCAAAAACCTGAGCGCCAAGACGCTGATCGACCTTTCCGGAATCATCAAGACACTCCAGACCAAATACAGCCATCTGGACAATGCCCAATCCATCCTCGGCGTGCTGTACAAGAAGCTTGCCGATTATAGTGACGATCCGGACAAAAGACTCGATTATGCCATGTATCTCTCAGGTACCGGTGATAAAGCGAGCGCCCTGAAGGAGGCCAACAAGGCAAAGGAAGAAGCCCAAAAGAAAGGAATCGACACCACAAAGTACGACAATACCATCATCAAAATCAATTCAAAATAATACACCATGAAATACGCCAAAATACTGACCTTTGCCCTTATCGCCCTCATGCTGCAATCCGGATTCAGTCAGGGAATGACCTTCGAAACGGGCAATTGGGCATCCATCCTCAAGAAAACGAAGAAAGAGAAAAAGCTAATCTATCTCGACGCCTACGCCTCATGGTGCGGACCCTGCAAGATGATGAAAAAGAATGTTTTCCCCGATGCATCCGTTGCGGAATATTTTAATACGCACTTCGTCAATGCTCAGATTGATATGGAAAAAGGCGAAGGCCCTGGTCTGGCCCAAAAATACAACGTTAGAGCCTATCCGTCCCATTTGTTTATAAACAGTAATGGAGACCTGGTACACATGGGCCTTGGGTATCGCGATCCTTCGGGATTTATCGAGCTGGGGCAACAGGCCAATGATCCGGATCAACAATTTGCTTCCTTAAAGAAGAAGTATGAAGGAGGTAATCGGGATGGAAAATTAATGGCTAACTATATGGAACTGCTGTCAGAGATGCAGGATCCATCCGGAGACGCAGTGGCTACAGAGTATTTTAAGTCGCAGTCCGACCTGACGACTCCTGAAAATGCCAGGCTTCTGATTGAATTTGCGATCAAGCCATCATCACCCAATCATCATTTGGTACTGGAAAATAAGGAGTTGTTGACCAGACAAATGGGTACCGACTTTCTCAATGAATTGGCATATAACTACTTTGTGCCCAACTTCAGAAAAGGAGTAAGCCAGGAAGAGGCCATTGCCAAGATTTCAGAAATATACCCGGACAAGGCCGATATCCTCTCTTTTTATACCACACAGTATTATTCCAGAAGTAAGAAGGATATGAAAAGCTATGAAGAAGCTCTTTTCCGCTTCCTCACACCTGAAAACATCGATCAGTTTTCATCATCCGAGCTCAACGGCTATGCCTGGTATGTATTTGAGAGTACAGAAGGCGCTGACAAGGCCTTGGCTGCCATTCCATGGGCGGAAGCTTCCGTCGCCAAGAAAAACGAATACGCCAACAATGACACACTTGCCTGGCTGTATTACAAGGCAGGTAATGTAGAGAAGGCAAAGGAGATCGCAAAAAAAGCGATTGCCATAGGAAAGGCGGCTGGAGAAGATACGTCTTCAACGGAGGAGCTGCTGCAGAAGACCGGAGAATGATGAAATAAAGTTTCGGGAATTTCAGGGTTTTGGAATGAACGGGCATTGAAAGACGATGTGAATCCGCAACGACGTTTACGAGGATGTCATTTATTTATGGCAGATGATGATTTGATCGCAAATTTCCACAGGAATATTAGCAGTATTTATTGATACTGATTATATTTGTGGTCGAATCAAAGCTCATTTTACCCAATGAAACTCCTCAAGTATCTTGCCGAAGTTTTTTACCCATCTTCCTGTATCCATTGTGGTCGTGCCACTTCCGGGCCCAACGATTTGTTTTGCGCAGAATGTCTCCTGCATACTGTTTTTTCCGGCTTCGAAAGTGCCTTGAAGAACGAAATGACAGACCGACTGGTCAGCATCAGAAATCTCAACAACGCTTACACGCCCTTGATATTCACTAAAGAATCTCCTATTTCGGGGCTTTTTTACCGGATTAAATACGGAAACAGACCGGATCTTGCAGAAAAATCCGGCACCTTCCTGGGCCAATCCTTCAAATCCATCACCGACAGGGCAGCCGATATCGATGCAATCACCTTTGTGCCTATTCACCCGAAAAAGGAGGCAAAACGCGGCTATAACCAAAGCCGACTGATCGCCCAAAGTGTGGGGAAGGTACTGGATATCCCTGTCGAACCCCTTCTGAGCCGCATCAGCAATATAGATACTCAGACCCATTATGGCCGTCAGGACAGACTGAAGAATCAAGAAAACACGATCGGCTGTGATGATTCCATCCGGTCTTTTCATCACGTCATGATCATCGATGATATCCTTACGACCGGGGCCACCCTCGAGACCTGCACGGATGCTATCCATAAGATTGCTCCCGGTATGAAAATCTCCGTTGTTACATTGGCCATCACCGACAACTGGTAGATATAGGCAACCTAAAATTGCAATGTGCCGGGACTAAAAAGTAAACATTTGTCCGTCCATGAATGTTATTCACAGTCAATGAAAGGGCACAATGGTCCGGACTTTATATTACCATTCCGGAATTATTGCGCCGCACTCAACATGAACAATCAAACAATATTATGGATATTAAAAAATTTTGGAACGAGGGGCTGACTTATGACGAATACATAGGATTGGCTCAGCAGAGGCTCGACCATCCGGCCAATGATGAAGAAAAGGAAATGCGTGAATACTATGAGCTCGGACTCCAGCGAATGGAACGCATGGCCAAGCGTTATACGCCTGATGCCGGGCAAGTGGCGGAATTGACAGAAAAACACTTTGCAGGCAAGGTATTGATCATCACCGAACCCTGGTGTGGTGATGCAAGTCAGGCGGTGCCCGTTGCAAACAAATTCTTTGAAAAGAATGGTGTGCGCATCACACTGAGAGATCAGGAGCCATCGCTCATCGACGACTTTCTGACCAATGGTGCCAAATCCATTCCAATCATACTCCTGATCGACGATAACTGGAAAGTTGTGGGCCAGTGGGGGCCTCGCCCAGCCTATGGGCACGAACTGTTCCGTAAATATAAGGAAGATCCGGAGGGCTATCCAAAAGAGCAGTTTTATAATGACCTGCAGGTGTATTATGCCAAAAACAAAGGTTACGACACCATCGCTGAGATCCTGGAAAAACTCTGACAACCGACAGTGCGAACTTTCAGGCTCAATGTTTGACAGCCTGACAGAATCGACTATCTTTGCCGATTATTGAAGCAGATGAATCGGTTGTTGCGCTTTTTCTTATTTTGTGTCCTAATGGCTTTAGCGGCTTGTGCAAGGCCCGTGCTTCCCGAAGGTGGCCCGAAGGATACAACTCCTCCGCAGTTGATAGAGCAAAAAAGTACGCCCAATAAGCAGATTCATTTTGAAAAGCAGGACCTCACCTTTACATTCGATGAGTTCATCGTGCTGGATAAGGCTGACCAGCAGGTATTGGTCAGTCCGCCACTGAAATATCGGCCTAAGATATCGGTCAAGGACAAATCCGTATTGTTCCGATTTGACGAAAAGGAAGAGTTGCGTCCCGATGCGACGTATATCATCAACTTCGGCAGTTCCATCAAGGATTATACGGAGGGAAACATTGTACCGGATTTTCAATTTGTATTCAGTACCGGCAATCTGATTGACTCCCTGGAGCTTTCAGCGCATATCACAGATGCAGAAACCGGCAAACCCGCTGATAATACGGTGCTGATGCTGTACCGTGATCTTTCGGATAGCGTTGTGTACAATGTATTGCCGGATTATGCCGGCCGTACCGACAAAAACGGTGATGTGACCCTGCGCTATATGCAACCGGGCGCATATCAGGCAGTGTCACTTAAGGATGAAAACTTCAATTACAAATACGATCTAACAAAGGAAAAGGCCGGCTTTTTGAAGGATACTATCTTATTGCCACACCATGGCAAACCCTTGGAAATGCAGATATTCGGCAGGGAGCAGCCCATCCGCGTTACAGCGGCAGATAGTGCATCCAATCAGCGCATCCGCTTTATCTTCGAGCCATCGACTGCCGGCGTCAAGCTGCGATTGCTCAGCGCCGATCATAACGATAAGATTGTAACCGGCCTCAAGTATATCGATGCGTATTATGGAGATACTTCGCGCACGATCAATGCAGTACTTTCCCGACCTGGATTTGAAGCGGACACCATCCGACATACTTTGTCTGCTAAAGCTGCGATACGAAAACCCAGGATTTCACAGGAGCTTCCGGAGATCAAGCTTCCGCCATATGTACCGGGAGAGGATGTCAGGATTCGCTTTAACGTATTGCTGGCCGCTGTCGATACCTCCTCGATGGCTTTGATGACCTCAATGAGTAAGCAAATGGTGACTTACCACGCATCCATTGACACATCAGACAACAATTACATGTGGCTCCGCGGCAAGTGGATGGCTGATTCTACCTATATCCTGAATTTACGTCCGGGAGCCATCCGGGATATTCTGGGCAATGTCAACGATTCCCTGCAACTCCAATTCAAGATCACCGACCCTTCCACCCTGAGTGCACTTAATATCCGAATTGACAGCCTAAATAAGGATTATGACTACATCATCCGACTGGCAAAAGGAAATGATATGATCAGGCAGTGGACAGTTTCAGACAAAGAGTCTTTCACGGCGGAAGTAAATAATCTTCCGGCTGAAACATACGATATCCACATCATGGAGGATGTCAACAAGAACGGCAGGATCGACAAGGGCAATTTTGACAAAAAAGAGGCTCCGGAGAGGATTTTTACCCGAAAGCTGGAACAACTGCGTCAAAATTGGAGCGTTGATGTCGAGATCAATATGAATGATTTCAGCACCGGCGGCAAGTAATCTTCATCGCTGCATCAATGCAATGATTGCATTCAACCGTCAAGGAAACGGTCATGATCTGAGATCTTGAAAAAATTTTCTTACAGGTTTTCTCGGCATATTCACCCAAAAAATTCAGACACCGGTATAGCGCAAGAACGGTCAATAGATACTTCGTCAAAATAATAATTATTACAATTGAAATTATTTTGTAAATTTGACCAACTACATATCCTTTACTATCTGTTCGAAAGCGGCCGGTGCAATTATTCCTTTCCCATGAATAAATCGCATTTGTATATTTATAAATAACAGGCAATGTGTATTTGACAGAGTACCTAATTCCGATCTTCCTTCCTTATTCGAGGGCGAAAGTCTTGTATTCGTTGAGGAATCAAACGGGGACAGGCAGTCTATTGTATGCACCATTTTATTTCACAACTTAAAATTTTCATTATGCAAGTATCGAAACCTTTGCTCTGGTTGATTACCATACTTTGGTTCTTGGCCGGAATATTCTGGTATCGCAGTTGCAATCCGTGTCGGTCCTGCGCCGAATCCACCACGGATACAACTACAATGGAAACCGGGATGGTAGCTTTACCCGGATTTTCCATCCAAAGCGGTGATTTCTCATACAATTCGCCGGCAAATTTCAAATTCGGCATTTCCTCACCTGAGCTTGCCTCCAACGATTTCGTGACAAGTGTCATTGACAGTCTGGCGGGCTATCTGGCAGGCCATCCCGACCACACCATTACCATCACAGGCAGCTATGGACCGGATGAAAAAAACAATACTTCTTTTGCGGATCTGGGACTTGCCAGAGCTGATGCCGTTAAGCAACTTCTTGTGGCGAAAGGCATCGACGCAGGCAGGATCATGACAAAGAGCATTCTTGACAATGCCCTGATGTTCCAACCTGCCGATACGTTGGTCGGTGGAATCGCGATGGATATTGGTGCTGCTGCACCGACTCCGGCTACAGTGCCACAGAAGAACCTTTTTGAGCCAAGAACAGTACACTTCAATACGGGAAAGTCTGACTTTAACGTGGATAGCGATATGAAAGCCTATATTGAAAACGTAAATAAATATCTAAGTGAAAATCCGGATAAAAAACTGGTTATCACCGGATATGCAGATAATGTCGGCAATGCAGACAAAAACCGACTGCTATCGGAATTCAGGGCCAGATTTGTCATGAATCAACTTTCTGCAAAAGGTATCGATGCCTCCCGTATGATTGTTGATGGTAAGGGTAGCAATGACCCGGTGGCTTCCAATGATACTCCGGAAGGCCGAGCACAGAATCGAAGAGTAACCATTCAATTAAATTAATTTCCATAAAAATATATTATCATGAAAATATTATTCATTCTATTATCGATAGACCTGATGTGCTGGCTTCCAATGCTTCTATGGTTGCTCGGCGCCTTCATCCTGGGATGGCTTTTGCGCTACTTCCTTTCGGAAAAACCTAAAGTCACTGCGCTTACAGAAGAAAGAGACAATCTTCAGCTCAGTTTCGACAATTATAAGCGGGATGCTGAACAGAAATACAGTGATCTGAAGTTGAGACATGATGCTGCAGCAATTGAGGCAGCTAAGCTCGCCCCAGCTCTTGTCAAGATTGATGAATTGAGTGCGGCACTTAATTTTGCCGAGAAAAAAATAGCGTCATTGGGAGGTGACAAGGCTCCAAAACAGGATTTCGAAGCCGCTTCCAAGATATTTGGTGCGAAAATCGTTCCGGATGACCTTAAGCTGGTAGAGGGCATCGGTCCTAAGATAGAACAAGTATTCCATGAAGCCGGATTGAAGACTTGGCTGTCGGTAGCTGAAAGCACACCGGAAAGATTGAAGGAAATCCTGCACGCGGCAGGTAATCAGTTCATCATGCATGATCCGGCGACCTGGCCTAACCAATGCCGAATGATGTATGATGGCCAATGGGCTGAATTAAAGAAATGGCAGGACGAGCTAATCGCCGGAAGAGAAGAATAAGGAAAGAATTGTTTTGTACATGAAAGAGAGGCGTCTGCATTGATGCCTCTTTTTTTTATATATGCTTTCAGGGTCTATACTGTTATGGTGCAGGCTCAAGAGGGAATTGGGATTAAAAAACGAAGTAGGTAGATAATTAATAGTCCATCTTCCAGCTGTGACAACACTTCCGGCTCGACCTTCCAAATAAATTGTGTCTAAAAGGAATGATTTTGGAAATGTGCTCTCCCAAACTGCCAACAATAGTGAATTTGAGGTTATTATTTTCCTGCCTACTTCGCAGCGACCCCCTAAACACAGGCGATTGAGGCCGAAATGCTATTTCGTTCCTAAAAATCGAAGTAGGTAGATAATTAATAGTCCAACTTCCAGCTGTGACAACACTTCCGGCTCGACCTTCCAAATAAATTGTGTCTAAAAGGAATGATTTTGGAAATGTGCTCTCCCAAACTGCCAACAATAGTGAATTTGAGGTTATTATTTTCCTGCCTACTTCGCAGCGACCCCCAAAACACAGGCGATTGACGCCGAAATGCTATTTCGTTCCTAAAAATCGAAGTAGGTAGATAATTAATAGTCCAACTTCCAGCTGTGAC
>WBZR01000138.1_pt1 | contig 128633 bp, 81 predicted proteins | sample 5204231 | NCBI WGS metagenome assembly WBZR01 (sample SAMN12412403, study PRJNA552823) | activated sludge metagenome | isolation source: activated sludge from anammox sidestream of wastewater treatment plant... | place: USA: Virginia | collected 2017-08
CGAAAGCGCTGTGACGCGCGGGTGACAGACAACTGACACCCACCGGCACGCCGCGCGCCTCGGCGATCTCCGCAGTCACCTTGGGGCCGGGCAGGATGCCACCCTGGCCAGGCTTGGCACCTTGCGAGAGTTTGATCTCGATCATCCTGACCTGGTCGGAGCGCGCGTTCTCGCGGAAACGCCCGAGATCGAAGCGTCCTTGCGCATCGCGGCAGCCGAAGTAGCCCGAGCCGATCTCCCAGACCAGATCGCCACCGTTCTGTCGATGCCAGCGCGAGATCGAACCTTCGCCGGTGTCATGATAGAAACCACCGCGGCGTGCACCCTCGTTGAGCGCGAGGATGGCATTGGCCGAAAGCGCGCCAAAACTCATCGCCGAGATGTTGAACACGCTGGCCGAATACGGCTGGCGGCACTGTTCGCCACCGATGCCGATGCGGAAATCATGCGCGCCGATGTCGACCGGCGCGAGGGAATGGTTGATCCACTCGTAGCCTGGCTCGTACAGGTCGAGCTGACTGCCGAAGGGGCGCGAATCGAGCACACCCTTGGCGCGCTGGTACACGATACTGCGCTGCTCGCGCGAGAACGGCAGCTTTTCCTTGTCGCCCTCCATCAGGTACTGGCGGATTTCCGGGCGAAAGCGCTCGGCGAGGAAACGCACATAGGACGCTACCGGATAGTTGCGCCGCAGCGAACTGCGCCGCTGCAGCAGGTCAACGAGCCCGGCGATGGCTAGCGCCGCGCAGGGCAGCAGCAGCCAGAGCCAGCCGTTGCCGCCCTGCCGCCACAGCCAGGCCGACAGCAGCGCGCCAAGAACACATGTCCAGAACACGAGGTAACGCGGTGCGAACATCGTGATTTCTCCCCAACGCCAGCGGCCAAGCATACCGACGACGCGACAGGCGTGCGAAAAACCGCACCACGACCGCGCGGCAACGTAGAATCCACCCATGGCAAGCAAGCACCCGTCCCTGCAGCGCTACTTCGTTTCCGGCCTCATCACCCTCCTGCCCCTGTGGCTGACGGTGATCGTGTTCCGCTTCGTGTTCGGGCTGCTCTCCGACCTCAGTCGCCCGCTGGTGACGCCATTCCTCGCGGGACTGGCCAGCCGCTTCCCGCTCTCGCTTGGCTGGCTCGGGGCTTCCTGGGTGCAAACCGCACTGGCGCTGGGTGCCACGCTCCTGTTGATCATCGGCGTCGGCGTGATGGCACATCGCGTGCTCGGTCAACGCCTGTTGCGCTGGTTCGAGTCCGGCGTGCAGCGCATTCCGCTCGCGAACCTGATCTACGGCGGCGTACGCAAGCTCATCGACATCCTTCAAACCCAGCCCGAGGGCTCCCAGCGCGTGGTCCTGATCGACTTCCCGCATCGCGACATGAAGGCGATCGGTTTCGTCACGCGCCTGCTGCGCGAGGAGAACGGCACGCGCGAACTGGCCGCGGTCTATGTCCCGACCACGCCGAACCCGACCTCGGGCTACCTCGAAATCGTGCCGATCGAAAACCTCACACCCACTGACTGGAGCGTCGACCAGGCGATGAGCTTCATCATCTCCGGCGGTGCGGTCAGCCCCAGCAGCGTGCCCTTCCGGCGCAGCAGCGACACCGCCTGAAGCCGCAACCCGACACCTCGGAAACTGGCGCAGGTCGATGCCAGCAACGAGAATGTCGCCGTCCCCGCTGCCCGAGCATTCCACCATGCGCCTGTTCCTGATTCTCGTCACCTGCGCCGCCACGCTGTTCGCCATCCCACCGCCGACATACGCCGGCGACGAGGATGTCCAGCTCGAACGCGACACTCGCAAGCCCAAGCGCGACACCACGGTCGAGGCGAAGCTGGAGGCCAAGGGCACACCCTATGTCGTGGATGACGACGGCGATTACCGCATCGAGGTGAATCTCGGCGACGAGCGCAGTCAGGTGGTCTGGGTCCGCAGCGTGATCTACGAAACCCGGAGCATGCGCGTGCGCGAGCTGTGGACCTATGGCATGCGATCGAACACGGATCGCATGTCCGAAAAGGTCGCCAACCTCCTTTTGGCGCGCAATCCCGAACTGATCGTCGGCAGTTGGTCGCGCATCAATGGCAGCGCGCTCTATATCCTGCGCATCGACGCCGACGCCAGCGCCGACATCCTCGACAATGCCATCGACATTGCCGCCTGGGAAGGCGATGACATGGAGCGCAAGCTGGTCAAGGGTGACGACTTGTGAGCGCATCGGATGCACCGCACGTCACCGTTGCAACCGTCGTCGCACACGATGGCACATTCCTGTTCGTCGAGGAGGAGAGCGAAGACGGATTGGTGCTGAACCAGCCCGCCGGCCACCTCGAAGCCAACGAATCACTGCTCGAAGCGGCGCTGCGCGAAACGCTGGAAGAGTCCGCCTGGAGCGTCGAGGTCACGCATCTGGTCGGGATTTACCAATGGCGTGCGCCGACAGGCACCGACTACGTGCGCGTCGGCTTCGCGGCACGGCCGCTGCAACACCATCCCGAGCGCACGCTCGACACCGGCATTCGGCGTGCGTTGTGGCTGACTCCGATGCAGGTCCGCGCCCAGCGTGCGCGCCTGCGCAGCCCGATGGTGGAGGCCCTGCTCGGCGACTGGCTCGCGGGTGCTCGCCATCCTCTGCAACTGGTGCAGGCCATCGATCGATGAGTGCCGCACGTTTCGACGTGATGGTGGGCATCTCGGGCGGTGTGGATTCCTCCGTCGCGGCCTTGCTGTTGCAGCAACGCGGTTTCAATATCGCCGGCCTGTTCATGCAGAACTGGGATGACGACGGCAGCGGCGAATGCCGGGCCGAAGAGGATCGCCGCGATGCGGTGGCCATCTGCGGCCAGCTCGGCATCCCGTTTTTCATGCGCAACTTTGCGAAGGAATACTGGAGTGGGGTGTTCGAGCATTTTCTGGCCGAATACCGCGCCGGACGCACACCCAACCCGGATGTGCTGTGCAATCGCGAAATCAAGTTCCGTACCTTTCTCGACGAAGCCCGCGCCCTGGGAGCCGAGCGCATCGCCACCGGCCACTATGCCCGCGTGGATGAAATCGAGGGTCGTCATCGCTTGTTGCGTGCGCGTGATACCAGCAAGGATCAAACCTATTTCCTGCATGCACTCGGGCAAGAAGCCCTGGCTGCCACGCTTTTCCCCATTGGCGAACTACCCAAGACCGAGGTGCGCGCCATCGCCGGCAAAGCCGGTTTTGCGGTTTCGGGCAAGAAGGATTCCACTGGCATCTGCTTCATCGGTGAACGTGATTTCCGCGAATTTTTGAGCCACTACATCCCGGCCAAACCTGGCCCGATCGTGGATGTGAACGAGGAAATCCTGGGCCAACATGCAGGCGTTTTCTACTACACCCTGGGCCAGCGCGAAGGCTTGAACCTCGGCGGTGTACGCGGGCGTCCACAAGCGCCCTGGTTCGTGGTCGGAAAAAACATCAGCACCAACACCTTGTATGTGGATCAGGGCCACGACAGCCATTACCTGATGTCACGGCGCCTGCGCGCCTCGCACGCCAGCTTCACCGCCGGCACGGCACCGGCACGGCAATTTTCCTGCACCGCCAAAACCCGCTATCGCCAAACCGATGAACCCTGCACCGTGGAACTGTTCGACGACGGCATGCTTGAGGTGCACTTCGATCGCCCGCAGCGCGCCGTGACGCCGGGACAATCGGTGGTCTTCTACCGCGACGAGGAATGCCTGGGCGGCGCCGTGATCGACACCACCGATGCACCACTGGAACGCCTGCACGCCGCCTGAGTCAGTCCAGCAACACGCCCTGCTCCACCAATCGACATACCGTCGCGACTTCGCCATCCATTGCCCGATCGCGCTGCATGAACGCGATGTCCTGACGCAAGCGCTCATGTGCCTTGCGTACGCGTGGCGAAGCGTGGAAATCGGCATCCTGTGCCAACTGTGCCATCAGATCGGCGCACTCGACCAGAAATTGACCATGCACTGCATCGCCCGGCAGAGGCGCGTTGGCCACCTTGGCAGCAATCGCGGTCACATCGCCGCGCCGCGCCAGCGTGCGCGCCGCTTCGATCATGTCGCGACGGTAATCGAGTGCCTGTGCCGCGGTGTAGAGTTCCAGTGCCAGCACCTGGGAGAGATCTTCGGTCATCTCCAGCACGTGGCGTGCTTCGTTCGCGCCCATCGAGACATGATCCTCGGCATTGGCGCTGGTCGGAATCGAATAGACGCTCGCCGGATGCGCGCGACTGGCGAGGTCGTTGACCAATGCGGCCGCGGTGTACTGCACGATCATGAAGCCCGAGTCGGTGGCGTCCTCATTGCCGATCAGGAAGGCCGGCAGACCATCGTTGTTCGCCGGATCGACCAGCTTGTTGAGGCGCCGCTCGGAAATCGAGGCCAGCACCGGGATCGCGGCTTTCAGATAACTCATCGCCAGTGCCAGGGGCATGCCGTGGAAGTGACCGGCGGAAATCACCTGATCCTCGATGTGGCGTGCATCGGGCACATCGGGGAACACCAGCGGATTGTCGGTCACGGCATTGAGTTCGATCTCGATCACGCGCTTGGCCTGTGCCAGTGCATCACGCACCGCGCCATGCACCTGCGGAATGCAGCGCAAGGAATAGCTGTCCTGCGGCTGGTGCTTCTTGCCGCCACGGAACGGCAGAAAACGGGTGTAGAAGGCCTCGCGCCCGTGCCGCTGCGAGGGCGGCACCCACTCCCAGGAAATATCGAAATGATGCTGCTGGTCGGCCGGATCGTTCCAACTCTCCGGCAACCAGCCGCGAAAGCGCGGCACGAGGTGGTACGGAATATCCACGAGGGTCGAGCCATCGAGCAATGCGCGCAGGTTGGTCGCGGTTTCCACCTGTCCTGGATGCGGGCGCAGGGCATGCACCTTGGCATCGAAGGCGCTGGTGCGCCCGGCAAAGGCTTCCAGCGTCATCGCGGCAGCCAGATCGGCCGTTGCCAGCAACGTTTCCATGCGCCCGATCGCCAGCGTGGCCGTTGCCAGCATCTGCGCCGTGCCGTTGTTGAGCGCCAAACCTTCCTTGAACGACAGTCGCACCGGCGCAAGTCCGGCACGCTTGAGCGCCTCGGCGCCGCTCATGCGCACGCCATCGACAAACGCCTCGCCGCCGCCGAGCAGAACGATGGCCAGATGCGACAGCGGCGCCAGATCACCACTGGCTCCGACCGAGCCCTTCTTCGGCACCACCGGCACGATGCCGGCATTGAACACGTCCACCAGCGCCTGAAGCGTCTGCACCCGGATACCCGAATGCCCGTGCATCAAGGTATTGATGCGGATCACCTGCATCGCCCGCACCACCTCCGGCGCGAACGGCTCGCCCACGCACACCGCATGGGTGATGATCAGGTTGCGTTGCAACTCCTCCAGCAAGCTGCCTTCAGCCTGCGGCGCACCGCTCATGCCACTGCGCGCACGATGTGCGCCAAGCAACTTGTCGGCATTGCTGCCAAAGCCCGTGGTCACGCCGTAGATCGGCTCCTGTCGATCTACTTGAGTCGCGAGAAAATCCGCCGCGGCCTGGACCTTGTGCAGTTGCATCGCGTCCAGCTCGATCCTCACGCGTCCCGCTGCCGCTGCCACGACCTGTGTGCGGGTAAGGGAACGTCCATCCAGCTTCAATGTTTCCATCTTCATTTCCGTTGATTGCAGCGATCCGGAAGAACGAACGTCACGCCCCGTCCTCCGCCCTGTTCCAGTCCGTCAAGAAGCCCTGCCCTGCAACCCTGCCATCGCGCGGGTTTGTTCCAGTTCAACGCGCAAGGAGCGGGCGAGATCGGCACGCTGCACCTCGAATTGTTCACCACGGCGCAAGTCCTTGACCGAAACCACACCGCGCGCTTCTTCATCTTCACCCACGATCACCACGAAGCGGATTCCCGCCTTGTCGGCGTACTGGAATTGGCGCGCCAGCTTGCGCGCCTCCATCTGCACCTCGACATTGAGACCACCGCTGCGCAATTCATGCGCGATGGCGAGATAGGTCGGCAAGCGCGCTTCGTCCATCTGGCTGACCAGCACCTCGACACTGCTGTCGGCAGTATTGACCAAACCCGCCTCGCGCAACTGCCAGAACAGCCGGGTCAGGCCAATGGAAATGCCAACCCCCGGCAACTTCGATTTGGTGTAGTGACTGGCGAGATTCTCGTAGCGCCCGCCCGAGCAGATCGAGCCAATCTGCGGGTAGTCATCGAGCAGGGTTTCATACACGGTGCCGGTGTAGTAATCCAGCCCGCGCGCGATTGAAAGATTGAGCGCGTAGTGGCTTTCCGGCACACCCAGTGCCCGCACCAGTTCGAGGGTTTCGCGCAATTCGGCAATGCCCTCATTGAACACCTCACCGCCCTGCCCCAGCGCGTCCAGCTTCGCCAGCGCATCGGCATGGCCGTTGGAGCGGATCTGCACGAAATCCAGAATCTGGTTCACCACCTCATCGGCCAACCCAAAGCCCTCGCCCGTGAGGGTGGCGCGCACATGATCGGCACCCCGTTTGTCGAGCTTGTCCACCTCGCGCAGCACCCCCATCTGCTGCTCGCCATCGGCCACACCGAGGTTCTCGAAGAAACCGCGCATCAGCTTGCGATTGTTGAGCTGGATGGTGAACTTGCCAATCGCCAATTCACTGAAAACCGCATAGATCACCGCCGGCACCTCGGCGTCATAACGCACGCTCAACGCATCCTTGCCGATCACATCAATATCGCACTGGTAGAACTCGCGAAAGCGCCCGCGCTGCGCCCGCTCGCCGCGATACACCCGCTGCATCTGATAGCGCCGGAAGGGAAAGCTCAGGTCATGCTCGTGCTCGGCCACATAGCGCGCCAGCGGCACGGTCAAGTCGAAGCGCAGCGCCATCTCCGGCGTGCCGCCCTGCTCCAGCGCACCGGTCGATTGCACGAAATACACCTGCCGCTCGGTCTCGCCGCCGGTCTTGGTCAACAGCACCTCCGACAGCTCGAACACCGGAGTCTCAATCGGCAAGAAACCGAAACGTTCGTAATTGCGCCGGATCACATCGAGCATTTGCTGGAAGGCGATCTGGTCGCGCGGCAAGAGTTCCATGACGCCAGGCGGGGTGCGGGGCTTGATCAAGGCGGATTCCTCGGAGGGTGGTGCACGCTGAAGGTGATCCATTCTAACGACTTGCCTCCGGCTTCCGGCGGCGTGTCGGGATTTGGAGACACCTTGAGCGGTGCGCAATTCCCACGCGCGTGCTCGGGGGACACGCCCGATGTCTGCATATCACCCAGGACGCGCGCCCACGCGTGGGCCGACGAGCGAATCCGCGCGCACCACACGGATCGCGACTTCGCCGCAATCGCAGTGTCGCAGAGCAATGGGATCGATCAGTGTAGCGAGTGTCCCGACTGTTACGCGCCGCTCGATCCACTTGCGGCCGCACTCGCCTCAACGCAACGCGGCATTGATCTTTTCCAGCGCCGCGGCACCGGGGCAGAGTTCCTTCTCGCCAAGGCGATTGAGCGGCGTTGCGACCGTGCCGATGCGATCGTGCAAGTCACCCGAGTCGGCATCGACATACAGCAGGCCGGTCACGATCTCGCCCTCGGCCTGGCGCTTTTGCACGTAGTCCATCGCCGCGAGGCGATCACGGGGATCGTAGTCGGCCTGCAGCTTGCGCAGGCGCAGGACGCTGCCATCATGCTGTTCGACTTCGAGCAATTCACCCGGCCCATACTCGACCACGATGGCCTCGCGCGGCACGGTCACATCGATGCGGTTGACCGCCTCGTTGTGCTCGCGCACCCAGTCGTAGCTCTTGGTGCTGCCGGGGTGGTTGTTGAAGGTCACGCAGGGGCTGAGCACGTCGAGCACGGCGGTTCCACGATGCGCGAGCGCACCCTTGATCAGCGGCACGAGTTGATCCTTGTCGCCGGAAAAGCTGCGCCCGACATAGGTTGCGCCCAGTTGCAGGGCCAGGCTGACGAGATCGAGCGGGGTGTCGTTGTTGACCACGCCTTTCTTCGACTTCGAGCCGACATCCGCGGTTGCAGAGAACTGTCCCTTGGTGAGTCCGTAGACACCATTGTTCTCGACGATGTAGACCATGTCGACGCCACGGCGGATCGCGTGCACGAACTGGCCGATGCCGATCGAGGCCGAGTCGCCATCGCCGGACACGCCGAGATAGGTCAGGCCACGGTTGGCGGCATTGGCACCGGTCAGCACCGAGGGCATGCGCCCGTGTACGGTATTGAAACCGTGCGAGGGGCTCAGGAAGTAGTCCGGCGTCTTGGAGCTGCAACCGATGCCCGAGAGCTTGGCCACCCGGTGCGGCTCGATCGCCAGTTCCCAGCAGGCCTGGACGATGGCCGCCGAGATCGAATCGTGGCCACAACCGGCGCAGAGCGTGGAAATCCGGCCTTCATAGTCTCGCCGGGTAAAGCCGAGCGCATTGCAGCCCAGCGCCGGATGATGCATCGAAGGCTTGGCAAGATAGGTCATGGTCGATTCCGTTCGGATTGAGCTCAGGCCAGGCACTCGGCCGCGACGGCATGCGACGCGGTGCGCACGTGCTCGCTGATGGCGCGGACGATGAAGCGGGCGGTGATCGGCGCGCCGTCGTAGTGCAGCACCGGCACGATGCGGGCCGGATCGAGCTCGAAGGCATCGATCAGGAGGCTGCGCATCTGTGCATCACGGTTCTGCTCCACCAGCAGCACACGCTCGTGCCCGAGCACGAAATCGCGCACCGCGTCGGGGAAGGGATAGGCGCGCAGCCGCATCGCGTCGAGGTGGATGGCATCGGTTTCGAGCACCGCGATCGCCTCGTCCATCGCCGGGCTGGTCGAGCCGTAGTAGAGCACACCGAAGCGCGCCGGCTCGACGGCTCGGCGCTCGATCGGTGCCGGCACCAGATTGCGCGCAGTATCGAACTTCGCCAGCAGCCGCTCCATGTTGTAGATGTAATCCGGGCCGCGCTCGGAATAGCGAGCCTGGGGATCACGCGAGGTGCCGCGAGTGAAATAGGCCCCCTTGCTCGGATGCGTGCCAGGATAGGTTCGCCACGGGATGCCATCGCCATCGACATCCTTGTAACGCGCGAATTCCCTGCCGGCATCGAGGTCTTCGGCGCTCATCACCTTGCCACGGTCGTAGCGGCGTGCATCGTCCCAGACGAAGGGTGCACACAGGCGCTGGTTCATGCCGATGTCGAGGTCGCTCATCAGGAACACCGGAGTCTGCAAGCGGTCGGCCAGATCCAGTGCGTCGGCGGCGAAGGCGAAGCACTCGTGCGGATCCTCCGGCAACAGCAGCACGTGGCAGGTGTCGCCGTGCGAGGCGTGGGCGCAGGCGAGGATGTCCGATTGCTGGGTGCGCGTGGGCATGCCGGTCGATGGCCCTCCGCGTTGAATGTTGATCAGGGTGACCGGAATCTCGGCGAAATAGGCCAGACCGATGAACTCGTTCATCAGCGAGATGCCCGGGCCGGAAGTGGCGGTGAAGGCACGCGCACCGTTCCAGCCGGCGCCGACGACCATGCCGATCGCGGCGATCTCGTCCTCGGCTTGCAGAATGGCGTAGCGTTTCTGGCCGGTCTCAGGTTCCTTGCGGAACTTCTGGCAGTATCTATCGAAGGCCTCGGCGACCGAGGTCGACGGCGTGATCGGATACCAGGCACAGAAACTCGCTCCGCCGTAGACGCAGCCCAACGCCGCGGCACTGTTGCCATCGACGAAGATGCGCTCGCCGACACGATCGGCACGACGTACCTGCAGGCCGATCGGTGCCAGATGCTCCAGCGCATGGACACGACCCAGATGCATGGCCTCGCGGTTGGCATCGATCAGGCGCTCCTTGCCGCGGTATTGCTCGGCGAGAAGCTGCTCGACCACGTCCGGCTCGATCCCGAGCAGGACCGAGAGCACGCCCACGTACAGGATGTTCTTGAACAACTGGCGCTGGCGTGGATCGGAGTAGGTGCGGTTGCAGATCGCGGTCAGCGGCACGCCGATCACCGTGATGTCGTCGCGGAACCTGGAGCGCGGCATCGGCTTGGTGCTGTCGTAGAGCAGATAGCCGCCCGGTTCGATCTCGGCGACATCGGCATCCCAGGTCTGCGGATTCATCGCGACCATGAAATCGACCCCGCCGCGCCGCCCGAGCCAACCGCGCTCGGTCACGCGAACCTCGTACCAGGTCGGCAGGCCCTGGATGTTGGACGGAAAGATGTTGCGCGGGCTGACCGGCACGCCCATGCGCAGGATGCACTTGGCGAACAGTTCGTTCGCCGAGGCCGAACCGGAACCGTTGACATTGGCGAACTTGACGACGAAATCGTTGACGGCTGCCAGCGGATGCATCAAGCGCTCTCCTTGCCTTGTGCCGGACGGCAGCCCGCGCCGGCATGGGTCATTTCGATCAGGGTTTTCTGCATGTCCCAGGCACCGGTCGGACAACGCTCGGCGCACAGGCTGCAATGCAGGCACACGTCTTCATCCTTGACCATCACCTTGCCGGTGGCGAGCGACCCGGACACGTACAGCGACTGTTCGAGATTCTCCGCCGGCGCCTTGAGGCGCTGACGCAGCTCGGCTTCCTCGCCGTTTTCGGTGAAGGTGATGGAATCCATCGGGCAGATGTCGGTGCAGGCGTCGCACTCGATGCACAGATCGTCGGTGAAGACGGTCTGCACGTCGCAGTTGAGGCAACGCTGTGCTTCCTTCCACGCACTCTCGGCATCGAAACCAAGCTCAACCTCGACCTCCATGCTGTCGAGCTTCTTCGCCTCCTCCGACCAGGGCACCGCGAAGCGCGCATCCGGCGTGATCTGGTTGTCGTAGCTCCACTCGTGGATGCCCATCTTCTGCGACACCACGGTGACCGCCGGCAGCGGCCGCTCGGTCGTGGCTTCGCCATGCAGAAGTTTGTCGATGCTGACCGCGGCCTCGTGCCCGTGCGCGACGGCCCAGATGATGTTCTTCGGTCCGAACGCCGCGTCACCGCCGAACAGCACGTGCGGCAGACTCGACTGATGGGTGGTCTTGTCGACCACCGGCATGCCCCACTCGTCGAAATCGATGCCGCAGTCGCGCTCGATCCACGGGAAGGCATTCTCCTGCCCGACTGCCACCAGCACCTCGTCGGCAGGATGGAATTCGTCCGGCTCGCCGGTCGGCACCAGCCGCCGCCGGCCATTGGCATCGTGCTGTGCATGCACCTTCTGGAACAGCATGCCGGTGAGCCTGCCATCCTCGTGCACGAAGGCCAGTGGCACGCGGCAATCGAGGATCGGGATGCCTTCATGCATCGCGTCCTCCTTTTCCCACGGACTGGCCTTCATCTGGTCGAAGGGTGAGCGCACGATCACCTTGACGTCCTCGCCGCCCATGCGTCGCGCGCTGCGACAGCAATCCATCGCGGTGTTGCCGCCGCCGAGCACGATCACGCGCTTGCCGACCTGCTTGACGTGGCCGAAGTAGACCGAGGCCAGCCATTCGATGCCCACGTGGATCGAAGCCGCGGCTTCCTTGCGCCCGGGCAGGTCGAGATCACGCCCGCGCGGTGCGCCGCTGCCGACGAAGATCGCATCGTAACCCTGTGCAAGCAGCGCCTTCATCGAGTCGATCCGGGTGTTGCCGCGCAGCTTCACGCCGAGGTCGAGGATGTAGCCGACCTCCTCGTCGATCACCGCTTCGGGCAGGCGGAAGCGCGGCACCTGGGTGCGCATGAAGCCACCGCCCTTGGCATCGGCCTCGAACACCGTCACCTCATAACCGAGCGGGGCGAGATCACGCGCCACCGCAAGCGAAGCCGGACCGGCACCGACGCAGGCGATGCGCTTGCCGTTCCATTCACTCGCCGGTTGCGGCAGGCGCGCACGCACGTCGCCCTTGTGGTCGGCGGCGACGCGCTTGAGTCGGCAGATCGCCACCGGCTCGGGCTTCTCGCCATTGTTCTCCTCGACCCGTCCACGCCGGCAGGCCGGCTCGCACGGACGATCGCAGACCCGCCCGAGGATCCCCGGGAAGACATTCGCCTTCCAGTTGACCATGTAGGCATCGGCATGACGGCCGGCGGCGATGAGGCGGATGTATTCGGGAACCGGGGTGTGGGCCGGGCAGGCCCATTGGCAATCGACGACCTTGTGGAAATAGCCGGGATTGCGGATATCGGTCGCTTGCACCTCGTCTCCTCGCCTCGCCTTGTTCCGGGACCGCAGATTCTTCGCTCGTCGCGGATCCCGACGCGACGGAACGCATCAGTATTAGCATTCCGCCACGGGAAAGGAAAGGAACGCCGCATCACGCCGGAACGCACTCGTGTTCAGCACGCTCCAGTCGCACCGCCACGACAGCGGAGCAGGTCCGAATCCGTCCGGAATCGTTTCGGCTTTGCGTTTCGACTTTGCTTGATCCCATCGCCGACAGCACTGTAGAATGCACGGCTCGCAGATTCGGGGTGTAGCTCAGCCTGGTAGAGCGCTACGTTCGGGACGTAGAAGTCGCAGGTTCAAATCCTGTCTCCCCGACCAATCTGCACCACATCAACGAAAAAACCCGGCTCATGGCCGGGTTTTTTCGTTCTGGCGTCGCTCGGAGCGGTCGCGATTTCGAGCTGGAGCGGGTGAAGGGAATCGAACCCTCGTATGAAGCTTGGGAAGCTGCCGTTCTACCATTGAACTACACCCGCGACGAGCGGAATCATAGCCAGCCGAGGACGGCACGGCAATCCGGATTCGAGAGGGCCCTGACCGCGTGCATGGTCGAGTGCCGGTCAACGCGCGGTCGCATGCAGGCTGCGCATGCACGCCAAACAAGGCGATAATCGCGCCATGGATGTTCAGCCTTTCACCGCCCGATTCCGCGACACCGGTGCGATGCGCTTCCGGGTTGCGTGGCGTCGCGCCTGGAAACACCGCGCAGGCATCGCGCCACACGCGAGCACGGCCGGGGCGGGGCGATGAGCGAGATCGAAACTCCAATCGCGCCACCGGGCCGACGTCCGATCCGCAGTTACGTGTTGCGCCAGGGCCGGCTCACGCCGGCGCAGGAGCGGGCCTTCGGCACGCACTGGGAACGCTGGGGAGTCGAATTCACCGGACAGGCACGCGACTTCGATGCAATGTTCGGACGCCGGGCCGAGCACGTGCTGGAAATCGGTTTCGGCAATGGCGAGGCCTTGCTGTTTGCCGCGAAGAACGAGCCCGAACGCGACTTCATCGGCATCGAGGTGCATCGCCCTGGCGTTGGCCGCCTGCTCAATGCCCTGGCACTGGCGGAGCTTCGCAACGTGCGCATCTACAACCACGATGCGGTCGCGGTGCTCGAACACGAGATTCCGGACGCGGCGCTGGCCGAGGTGCGCATCTACTTCCCCGATCCCTGGCACAAGAAGCGCCACGCCAAGCGTCGCCTGATCCAGCCCGCCTTCGCGCGTCTGCTCGCACGCAAGCTCGCACCGGGCGGCCTGCTGCACCTGGCAAGCGACTGGCAGGACTACGTCGAACACATGTGGGACGTGCTCGATGCCGAGCCGGCGTTCGAGAACCGCGCCGGCCCGCGCGACTACTTTCCGCGCCCGGCCTGGCGTCCGGAAACGCATTTCGAGGCACGTGGCCAGCGTCTCGGGCATGGCGTGTGGGATCTGCTCTACCTGCGTCGGGACCACGCCGCATGAGTCTGGAGGCTTGCGCCTGAACCATGGACTCGGAACTGCTCGACGGCGGGATGAGCCTGACCACCGACATGCTGGTGGTGCTGCTGCTGGTCGGCTTCACCATGGTGATGTTCGTCTGGGAAAAGGTGCGGGCGGACGTCACCGCGATGCTGGTGCTGGTGCTGCTCGGCCTGACCGGTCTGGTCTCCTCGGACCAGATCTTCGAGGGTTTCGCCGGCAACGCCGTCATCAGCGTGACCGCGACGATGATGCTGGGTGCGGGACTGGATCGAACCGGCCTGATGAACCGCATCGCGGTCTGGCTGCTGCGCCACTCCAGGGGCGTCGAGGAACGCCTCGTGCTCTATACCTCGGCCGCCGCCGGGCTGCTTTCCTCGACCATGCAGAATCCCTCGGTGGTGGCCTTGTTCCTGCCGGTGGCCTCGCGCCTGTCGGCGCGCAGCGGCGTCGCACTCTCGCGCCTGCTGCTGCCGATCGCGATCTGCGTGGTGCTGGGCGGCTCGCTGACGATGGTCGGCAACTCGCCGCAAATCATGCTCAACGATCTGCTCGCCCAGGCCAACCGCAACCTGCCTTCGGGCGTGGCCACGCTGGCGCCGTTGCCGATGTTCTCGCCGACCCCGATTGGCCTGGCGCTGCTGGCGGCTGGCCTGATCTATTTCCGTCTGTTCGGCAAGCGTCTGCTCGGCAAGCTCGATGATCGCAACGTCACCCCGGAACGGACCGAAAGCTATTACGCCAAGACTTACGGCATCAGCGGCGACGTCTACGAGCTGACGGTGACCTCGGAGAGTCCGCTGGTCGGCATGTCGATCGGCGAGGCCGAGGCGCAGAAGGGCGCACCACCCCTGCTCGCACTCAAGTCGGGCAACGAGTCCCGACTCGCGCCACCGGCCGGTGAGATGATCTGGGTCGGCAGCGTGCTCGGCGTCATGGGTCCGCGCGAACAGATCCAGGACTACGCCGAAAAGAACCTGCTGCGCGTGCACTCGCGCCTGCGCCACTTCAACGACCTGTTCAATCCCAGTCGCGCCGGGATTTCCGAGGCGGTGATCCCGCCGACCTCGCATTTCATCGACAAGACCCTGGAAGACCTGCACCTGCGCAAGCGCAACGGTGTCAACGTGCTGGCGATCTACCGCGGCAACGAGGTGCACCGCGAGGATTATCGAACGATGCGATTGCAAGCCGGCGACATGCTGGTGTTCCACAGCATCTGGCGTGATCTGGCCAAGGCCGCGGCAAGCAGCGACTTCGTGGTGATCACCGACTTCCCCAAGGACGAGCAGCGCCCGCACAAGCTGTGGCTGGCGATGACGATCTTCGTGGCGGCACTGGCCCTCGCCCTGAGCCACAAGATCTCGGTGCCGGTGGCGCTGATGTCGGGCGCGATCGCGATGGTCCTGACCGGGGTCATCAGCATGGACGAAGCCTACAACGCGATCAGCTGGAAGACCGTGTTCCTGATGGCCGGAATCCTGCCATTGGGATGGGCAGTGGATTCGACCGGGCTGGCGAACTATCTAGCACAGTTGCTGATGTCACGCTTGGGCGACATGCCGGCGGTGGTGCTGCAATCGGCATTGGCGCTGCTCACCGTGGTGCTCGGCCTGGTGGTAAGCCATGTTGGTGCGACCGCGATCATGGTGCCGATCGCGATCAACGTCGCGATCTCGGCCGGCGCGCCGCCCCTGCCCTTCGCGATGATCATCGCGCTGTCCGCATCCAACAACCTGATCAGCACCTCCAACACCGTGCTGACCATGATCAGCGGCCCGGGCGGCTATCGCAATGCGGACCTGATGCGCACCGGCCTGCCCCTGAGCGTGCTGTACCTGGTCATCGTGATCGGCATGGTGAATCTGCTCTATTGAGTCCACGCGGGAATCGGATCACAGCAACCGACGACGATGTCGGGCCTCGTTCCTCGGCACCAACCTACAAAACCCCGCGACCCGCAGGTTGGTGCCAGGCGTAGGTTGGGCCAAGCGAAGCGCGGCCCAACGTCCAGCGCCCAACATCGCAACACCAATCACATCCACCATCTCCGTTGGGCCTCGTTCCTCGGCACCAACCTACAACACTGTGCATCAGGGAATTGGATTTACCCTTGGCGCGCCGGCAGGCTGCGGATCTTCTGCACCAGAGTGTCGAAATCGGCATCGTCCGGGCGCTCGCGCCCCATCAGCCAGGGCCACAGCAGGGTGTCATCGGTATCTAGCAGGCGCTCGTAGACCCCGCGCTCGCCCACGTCGGCCACCGGCCAGCCCTGGTCGAGGTAGCGCATCAGGATCAGGTCCAGCTCGCGCATGCCGCGTCGGCTGCGCCAGCGCATGCGGGCGAGATGGCGGGCTTCGGTGTTTGTGGGTTCTTCGGACATTGCAGCGAGGGTATCCCCGGATGTTCCCGGCAAGGTGCGCTGGGTGAAAGCAAAGAAGGTCGGGTGAGGCCGACGCGCCTGACCTGTCGGCTCCACGCCTGCGGCGCTTGAGCCGACCTACGTAGTGGACCGCTTCGGCAGTGTAGGTCGGATCAGGGCCCGCAGGGCCGGATCCGGCATGGAGTCCACACCGCCAAGCACTCCACGGGTTCGGAAGCCTGTGCAACAGGCGAAAGCAATACGCACCGATTCAAAGACCGCGACGGGCCACCATCAGCTTCTTGATTTCCGCGATCGCCTTGGCCGGGTTCAGGCCCTTCGGACAGGTGCGGGTGCAATTCATGATGGTGTGGCAGCGATAGAGCTTGAACGGGTCTTCCAGTTCATCGAGGCGGGCGCCGGTGTCCTCGTCGCGGGAATCGGCCAGCCAGCGATAGGCCTGCAACAGGATCGCAGGGCCAAGGTAACGGTCACCGTTCCACCAGTAGCTCGGACAGGCCGTGCTGCAGCAGGCGCACAGGATGCACTCGTACAGGCCGTCGAGCTTCTTGCGGTCCTCCTTCGACTGCAGGCGCTCGCCGCTCGGCGCGGGGCTCTGGCTGCGCAACCAGGGCTTGATCGAGGCGTACTGGGCGAAGAAGTGGGTGAGGTCGGGCACCAGATCCTTGACCACCGGCATGTGCGGCAACGGGAACACGCGCACCTCGCCGCTGCCGAGACTGGCCATCGAACAGGTGCACGCGAGCGTGTTGGTGCCCTCGATGTTCATCGCGCACGAACCGCAGACGCCCTCGCGGCAGGAGCGCCGGAAGGCCAGGGTCGGATCGATCTCGTTCTTGATCTTGAGCAGACCGTCCAGCACCATCGGACCGCAACTGCCGGTGTCGATCTCGTAGGAATCCACGCGCGGTCTGGCATCCTGGTCCGGATCCCAGCGATACACCTTGAACGTACGGACCGCACCCTTGGGATTCTGCACGGGATAGTGCTTGCCCTGCTTCTGCACCTTGGAGTTCTTGGGAAGCGTCAATTCAGCCATGGCCTTGCCATCCGGTTCTCGGGTTTGGACAGTGGATTCGGAACTCGCCGACCAGCGTCATCAATACACGCGCTTGGCCAGCGGCACCGACTTGACCTCGTCGGTGAGCGGTTGCAGGTGTACCGGACGGTAATCGAAGCCGACCTTGCCCGCGTCGTCGATCGAGGCAAGGGTGTGCTTGAGCCAGTTGACGTCGTCGCGATCCGGGAAATCCTCGCGCGCATGCGCACCGCGCGACTCGCTGCGGTTGCCGGCCGAAGCCATGGTCACCACGGCCTGGCCGAGCAGATTCTGCAATTCGAGAGTCTCGATCAGATCCGAATTCCAGATCAGCGAACGGTCACTGATGCGCACGTCCTTGAAGCTCTGGTGCACCTCGGTGATCTTCTCCAGGCCTTCGGCCAGCGTCGTCGCGGTACGGAACACCGCCGCATCGGCCTGCATCGTGCGCTGCATTCTTTCGCGGATTTTCGCGGTCGGCAGGTCGCCCTTGGAATGGCGCACGCGATCGAGATTGGCGAGTGCCGGATCGGTGATCGAGGCCGGCAGCGCCTTGTGCTTGGCGCCCTTGACGATGGTCTCGGCGCAGCGGTTGGCCACGGCACGGCCGAACACGACGAGGTCGAGCAGGGAGTTGGAACCCAGACGGTTGGCACCGTGCACCGAAACGCAGGCGGCTTCGCCGATCGCGTACAGACCCTGCACGACCTCGTTCGGGTTGCCGTTGCGCGACTGCACCACTTCGCCGAAGCGATTGGCGGGAATGCCGCCCATGTTGTAGTGCACCGTCGGCAACACCGGGATCGGCTGCTTCTCGACATCCACGCCGGCAAAGATGCGGGCGCTCTCGGCGATGCCGGGCAGACGCTCGTGAATCACTTCGGGACCGAGGTGGGTCAGATCGAGCAGGGCGTGATCCTTGTGCTCGCCGACGCCGCGGCCCTCGCGAATCTCGATCGTGATCGCGCGACTCACCACATCGCGCGAAGCGAGATCCTTGGCGTGCGGTGCATAGCGCTCCATGAAGCGCTCGCCCGAGGAATTGCGCAGGATGCCACCCTCGCCGCGCACACCCTCGGTGATCAGGCAGCCGGCACCATAGATGCCGGTCGGATGGAACTGCACGAACTCCATGTCCTGCAACGCCAGTCCGGCACGCAGCGCCATGCCGCCGCCATCGCCGGTGCACGTGTGCGCCGAGGTGCAGGAAAAATAGGCACGGCCATAGCCGCCGGTGGCAAGGACGACGCCGTGGGCGCGGAACAGGTGCAGCTCGCCGGTACCCAGTTCGAGCGCGAGAACGCCGCGGCAGACACCTTCGGAGTCCATGATCAGGTCGAGCGCGAAGAACTCGTCGAAAAAGCGCGCGTGATGCGCCAGTGCTTGCTGGTAGAGCGTGTGCAGCATGGCGTGGCCGGTGCGGTCGGCCGCGGCACAGGTGCGTTGTGCCGCCGGGCCTTCGCCGAATTTCGTGGTCATGCCGCCGAAGGGGCGCTGGTAAATCTTGCCATCTTCGGTGCGCGAGAACGGCAGGCCGTAGTGCTCCAGCTCGTAGATCGCCGGAATCGCCTCGCGGCACATGTATTCGATCGCGTCCTGATCACCCAGCCAGTCCGAACCCTTGACCGTGTCGTAGAAGTGGTAACGCCAGTCGTCCTCGCTCATGTTGCCCAGCGCTGCGGCCACGCCGCCCTGCGCCGCGACGGTGTGCGAGCGGGTCGGATAGACCTTGGAGATGCAGGCGGTGCTCAGGCCTTTTTCCGCCATGCCGAAGGTGGCGCGCAAACCGGAGCCACCGGCCCCGACCACCACCACGTCGAATTCGTGTTCCTGGATCTTGTATGCAGCGGGCATGATCGACTCAAGCAGCAAAGAGGATGCGGCCAATGGCCAGCAGGGAAACCAGCGCGCCAAGACCACAGGCGAACCAGGCGAGAAGTTGCAGGACGATGTGGGGCACGGCACCGTGGACGTAGTCCTCGATCACCACCTGCAGACCGAGCCGCGCGTGCCAGAACATCATCAGCAGCAACGCCGTCAGCAGGGTTGCATTCAAGGGCCGCGCCAGCGCTTCGCGCGCCGTTTCGTAGCTGGCGGGGAGCAGCGTGATCACCAGCCACACCAGCCACGGCACGAGCAGCACGAGGGCCACCGCACTGATGCGCTGGACGATGAAATGATGCGTGCCCTCCTTGGCCGAACCGAGGCCACGGGCATGCTTCATCGGATTGCGCAGGTCATTCTGCCAGCTCATCACAAACCTCCCGCGCGCAGACCGAGGTACCAGATCAGCAGCGTCGTCACCGTGGTCAGCGCCACAACCGTCCAGCCGGTCTTGTAGAGCTGCGCGATGGTGAAACCCTTGCCCATGTCCCAGGCCAGGTGACGGATGCCATTGAAGAAGTGATAGACCAGCGCGAACACGAAGCCGGCCAACGCGACCCGGCCCGGCAACGAGCCGATGCAGGCGGAAAAGCCCGCATAGGCCTCCTCGCCACGCATCAGCGCCACCAGCCAGGCGACCAGGACGAAGGCACCGAACACGAGGGCAACGCCCGTGGCGCGGTGCAGGAAGGACATGACCGAGGTGATCTGGAACCGGTAATAGGTTCCGAGCATGAACGGTGCCAATGGTCGCTCGCGTTGCATCATGGATTCGCTCTGGCAGGAGTGGAACGCAGGAAAGAGTGACGAAATCGCCTTACCGGATGAGCCGCCATCACATCAGAAGTCGATGCAACGCCCGTTCTTTTCCCAGTCACCATAGCGCACCGGGTCGAGCCCGCCGCGGCCACCGATCTCGGGTGGCATGACCGGCGCGGGCGCTTGATCCTTGCGACCTTCTTCCTGCTCGGGCGCGACGGATTCGGGATGATCAGGGGCTTGGCTTATCATGGCTGACGATTCGTGCAACGCACAAAGGGTAGTACCCGAGCCCCATGCCTATCAAGCCTGAACCCGTCCCGAACCTGCCGCAGACGCTGAAAACCGGCGGCGTGGTGCGGCTTTCCGGGCCAGACGCGCTGACCTTCGCACAGGCCCAGTTCGCCAACGACATCACACTGCTGCACGATGGCCAGTGGCAGTGGAACCTCTGGCTCTCGGCCAAGGGCCGCGTCATCGCCCTGTTTGCACTGCTGCGCCTGGATGCAGAAGAACTCCTGCTCTGGTTGCCGGATCATCCTGGCGATGGACTGGTCGAACGTCTCGCACGTTTCCGCTTCCGCAGCAAGGTCGAGATTGCAGCGCTGCCGCAGTCTCGCAGCGCTGGGGCCTTTGTCGCCCCGGAAGCACTCGGGCATGACGCCCACGGCCATCGCGCCGCGATCGAGCGCGATGCAGATGGACACTGGACACGCATCGTGCTCGACCTCGGCGCCAGTGCGCCGCGCTGCCTGCACATCGACGCGCATGCCGAGGCCGAGCCGATGCCCGATCCGAAAGTCGAGGCCCGTTGGCTGCACGCCGACATCGCCCACGGCCTGCCGCGACTGGCACCTGCACAGATCGAGGCCTACACCCCGCAGATGCTCGGATTGGAGCGTCTCGCCGCGTTCAGCACGCGCAAGGGCTGTTATCCGGGACAGGAAATCGTTGCGCGCACGCACTTTCTCGGACAGGCGAAGCGTGGCATCCGCCGCCTCGGCCTGAACCGCGCGCTTGCCATCGGCTCGACCTTGCGCGACATCGATGGCAACGAGGCCACGATCCTCGCACTGGCCTGCGACGAGGCCCGTCACGAGGCGCTCGCCATCGCTCCCGTCGAAGCACGTGGCCCGTTCCGCAGTGTCGACGGAGAAGGCGTGGCAACGGTGTTGCCGCTGCTCGACGGGCTGGCGCGCTGAGGGCACCTGCGCCCGGATCAGGTCTCGCCGCCGGCCAGCATCATGCGCCCGACCAGGATCGAGCCGGTCAGGATGTGTGAACGCGGATCGCGGTCACTGCCGACGGCCTCGATCGCGAGCAACATGTCCTTGAGGTTGCCCGCAATCGTCACCTCATCGACCGGATGGACGATCTCGCCGTGCTCGACCCAGAAGCCCGCCGCGCCGCGCGAGTAATCGCCGGTGATGGGATTGACACCCTGCCCCATCAATTCGGTCACGACCAGACCGCGTCCCATGCCGCGCACCAGGGCCGAAAAGTCCGCGCCGCCACCACCGACGATTTCGAGATTGTGCACGCCACCGGCATTGCCTGTAGTGGCCAGGCCGAGCTTGCGCGCCGAATAGCTGCTCAGGACGTAGCGCTGCAGCACGCCATCGCTCACCAGGGCGGATTCGCACGTGGCCACACCCTCGCTGTCGAAGGCTGCCGACTGATGCCCGCGCCGCAGATGCGGGCGCTCGATCAGGCCGATGCCGCGCGGCAGTACCGGCTTGCCCAGGTGGTCGAGCAGGAACGACGCCCGTCGATAGAGCGCACCGCCCGATACCGCACCGAGCAAATGCCCGATCAGCGAGCGCGCGACCTCGGCCTGGAACAGCACCGGAAAACTTCCGGTCGGCGCTGGACGCGGATCGAGCCGCGCCACCGCACGCTGCGCCGCACGCCGACCGATCAGCGCCGGAGCGGCGAGATCGCTCGCGCGACAATTGGTGTCGTACCAGTCGTCGCGTTGCATCGCCTCGCCTTCACCCGCGATCAGGGAAAGACCGAGGCTGTGACTGGTGCCGCGTTCGGCACCGAGAAACCCATGACTGTTGGCGTAGACCGAAATCCGCGCCCCCTGCGAGGCATTCGCACCCTCGGAATTGGCAATGCGCGCATCGGCATCGCGTCCGGCGGCCTCGCAGGCAAGCGCGCGCTCGATCGCAGCGTCGGCATCCAGCGGCGTCGGATGCCAGAGATCGAGGTCCGGGAAGTGCGTCGCCATGCGCTCGGCATCGGCGAGACCGGCACAGGGATCCTCCTCGGTGTACCGGGCAATCGCGCAAGCCTGCTCGATCGTCGCCTCGATCGAGGCCGGATCGAGATCGGCGGTGCCGGCACTACCCTTGCGCGTACCGAAATACACCGTGAGCGACACGCCACGGTCGCGGGTGTACTCGATCGTCTCGACATCACCGAGGCGCACGCCGATCGACAGGCCACGGGCCTCGCTCAGATCGACTTCAGCCTGGGTCGCACCGCGCGCACGGCAGCGTTCGAGCACGGCGGTGGCCAGCTCGCCCAGACGGGCCTGGACTTCGACGGAATCATCCACAGCCTCGGCTGCAACGGGAATCCTGCTCACTTTGTGCTTCCTTTTGAGGTTGCGGGAACGAGCGTCGGCCAGCGGAGGAGCATCGATCGCCGGCTTCGGTTGCCTGTACGATTCCCCACTCCCGACCCCCGATTTTCCAAAAATACGATGCGCGGACGCGACGAAGAAACCGGTGAATTCCTCGGCCTCAGCCGCAGCCAGCAACGCCGCGACGCCTTGGCCGTGCTGGCACTGGCCGAGCGCCTGCTCGAACTGGGCGATGGCCAATTGGCCCAGGTGCCGATGCCTGAGCAATTGCGCGAACTGGTGCGCGACTCACGCCGCATCACCGCCCAGATTGCGCGCAAACGGCAGTTGCAGTTCCTTGCCAAGACCATGCGCAAGGAAGATGACGAGGTCATCGCGGCGATCCGCAACGCGCTCGAACGCGACCGCGACGCAGCCCGCCGCGACACCGCGCAATTGCACCAGCTCGAAGCCCTGCGCGAACGCCTGCTCGGTGACGGCGACACCGCACTGGCCGAACTGTTCGACCAGCATCCCGATGCCGATCGACAGAAGCTGCGCCAGCTCGTGCGCAACGCCCGCATGGAACGCGACAGGAAGCGCCCGCCGCATGCCTTTCGCGAACTCTTCCGCGAATTGAAGACGCTGCTGGCCAATGTCGACCCACTCGATGGGACCGATGCTGCCACCGCCGAACCTGACGAGTATGACTTCGACGAGGATGCGGACCTGCCCTGAGGCATCCCCGACCGCGTGCGGCCCGTGGCCCGCGCCAGGGTGTCGAATCCGTCCAAGCACCCGGCGTGAGCGCTCACCCCTGGGTTCCGCCCACGGTCATCTGGTCGATCTTCAGGGTTGGCTGGCCCACACCCACTGGCACGCTCTGCCCATCCTTGCCGCAGATGCCCACGCCCTCATCCAGGGCTAGATCATGGCCCACCATGCTGACCCGGTTCATGGCCTCGGGGCCGTTGCCGATCAGGGTTGCACCCTTCACCGGCGCAGTGATCTTTCCATCTTCGATCAGATATGCCTCGGTTGCCGAGAACACGAATTTGCCCGAGGTGATATCCACCTGGCCACCACCGAAGTTCACCGCATACAGCCCGCGCTTGACGCTCTTGATGATGTCCTGCGGATCATCCTTGCCGGCCAGCATGTAGGTATTGGTCATGCGCGGCATCGGCAACTGGCTGAAGGATTCGCGCCGCCCGTTGCCGGTTGGGGCCATGCCCATCAGGCGCGCATTGAGGGTGTCCTGCATGTAGCCCACCAGCCGGCCGTTTTCGATCAGGGTGGTGCACTGGCTGGGGGTGCCCTCGTCATCGACACTGAGCGAACCACGCCGCCCGGCCAGGGTGCCGTCATCGACAATGGTGCACAGCTCGGAAGCCACCATCTGGCCCATGCGGCCGGCGTAGGTCGAAGTGCCCTTGCGGTTGAAATCACCCTCCAAGCCGTGGCCCACGGCCTCGTGCAGCATCACCCCCGGCCAGCCCGGCCCCAGCACCACCGGCATCGAACCGGCCGGCGCAGGAATCGACTCCAGCGCCACCTGAGCCTGGCGCAGGGCCTCATCGGCAATCGCAAAAGCCCGGCCATTGCGCAACAGCTCGTCATAGCCATAACGCCCACCGCCACCGGAATAGCCCTGCTCGCGCCGCCCATCGCGCTCCACGATCACGCTCACGTTGAGCCGCACCAAAGGCCGCACATCACCGGCCATCACCCCATCCGAGCGCGCCACCAGCACCGTATCGAGCACCGCAGCCAGGCTCACCATCACCTGGATCACGCTGGTATCGGCGGCACGCACATGCGCATCCACCTCGCGCAACACCTGCACCTTGGTTTCATTGTCCAGGCTCTCGACCGGATCAATCGCCGGATACAGCGCCCGCACATCACGCATCGCCAGCCCGGCACCCGCCACACTGTTGCCACTGCGCGCAATCGCCCGCGCCGCTCCGGCCGCTTCCAGCAGCGCCGGCAAGCGCAATTCATCGGAGTAGGCAAAACCGGTCTTTTCACCTGAAATCGCCCGCACCCCCACCCCCTGCTCGATGGAGTGAGCGCCGGATTTGACGATGCCATCCTCCATCGCCCAGCTCTCCTGGCGCGAGTGCTGGAAATACAGATCGGCAAAATCCACCCCCGGCCCCAGCAATCGCCCGAAGGCCCGCTCCAGATCGGAAGCCGCCAGACCCGCTGGCGCCAGAAGACGCGACTGCGCCAGGGCAAGAGATGAAGACATCAGGAAAACCTTGATGAAAGAGGGGATTGCGGAACAGCAACCCGCTCCGCATGAAGACTATGTGGGTACGCCGACGGCCAGCTGCAAGACTGTCCAGAAGAATGCCAGATTCAAAGCCAACAGGTTGCAGGAACAGCCTTGGCCACAACCCGCGGGGTTGCCGTGTCGCTTGGCAAGGTGGCGCAGGTTGGGCCGAGGTACGAGGCCCAACATGGGCGCCAAACGAAGCACGCGCCATCACACACGCCTACCGCCCCGTTGGGCCGCGCTGCGCTTGGCCACAACCTACACCCCGCAGCAACCATACAGGGCGGAAGGGCACTGCCATGGCTCATGCCGCAACGTGCTGTGCTCATGCCGGAAATGGCTTGCAGCAGCGCCCGGCCTTGGGCACATTCCTGTCTGTCCCGACGCCAACCCCGGTTTTTCCATTCGATGTCCCGCATCCTGATCCTTCAGCACGTCGCCGCCGAACCGCTCGGCTCGCTCGACCCGCTGATCCGGGCACGCGGCCACCGGGTCCGCTACGTCAACTTCGGACGCGATCCGCAGGCCAGCCCGAACATGGATCGCTACCACGGCCTGATCGTGCTCGGCGGGCCGATGAACGTCGAGGATCATGCCCATCGCCCGCACCTGTTGACCGAAATGCGCCTGATCGAGCGGGCGCTGGCGCAGGACAAACCGGTACTCGGCATTTGTCTCGGCTCGCAGCTTCTCGCCCACGTGCTCGGCGCGCCGGTGCGTCGGCACCACCAGCCCGAGATCGGCTGGTACCGGCTCGACACCACGCCCGCCGGACGCCGCGATGCGGTCCTGCACCCGTTGGGCGAGGGTTCGCCGGTATTCCAGTGGCACAGCTACAGCTTCGACATCCCGAGCAGCGCGCAGCACCTGGCCTCGACCCGAAGTTGCGAAAACCAGGCCTTCCGCTACGGCCGCAACGCCTACGGTTTCCAGTTCCATCTCGAAGTCGACGAAGCGCTGGTGACGCGTTGGCTATCCCTGCCGGCCTATCGCGAGGAACTGCTCGCGGCCGGCCTCGGACACGGGCCGGAGGATGTCGCGGCGCACACGCTGACGGAAGCCGCACGCATGGAAATCCTGGCGGAACAGGTGTTCGGCAACTTCCTCGACCTGGTCGGCCGACCGCAGCGTCGCTTCAGCCTGCCATCAACCCTGTGAGCATGCCGGATCCTGCCGGGAAGCCGGCAGGATCCGCGTCTAAGTCCATTCAGTTGACCAGGTCTTCGAAGCCATCGGAGAACAACTCGCTGCCACCCAGGCGCCGATACACGACGATGGCACTGTCTCCGCCGCTCGCGGCCACGTAGAGGAACTGATCATCCAGGCTGGAGGCCATGGCGCCGGGAACGAACAGATGCTGGAGACCGTTGTCACCTTTGAACAGGGTGCGGCGAATCGACAGGCCGCCGGCCTGAGGGCCGTTGCCGATGTTGCGCCGGAAGATGCTGAGGCTGTCATCAGCGGCACCGGTGACAAACACCTCCTTGCCATTGGGCACAACCTCGACACCCTGTGCACCACCCAGGCCGAACACGCCTGCATCGCCACGCTTGAGCACGCTGCGCAAGCCGAGCTGGCCGTCCGCAGCACGATCGAACCAAGCCACGGCGTTGTCGGTTTCGGCAGCGACGTAAACTTGTCGGCCATCGGACGAAATCGCGATGCCATACGCACCATTCAAACCGACACCGAAGCCGTTGAGGCCGCTGGCCAGGGTCTGACGCACACTGAGCTTGCCGTAATCCGGACTGGTGCTGTTGCCGTTGCGATCAAACCCAATCAAGGCATTGCCCATGCGTGCGGTGACATAGACGTGCGCACCATCGGGCGAGATGGCAATGCCCTGGGGTGACACCAGCTTGCCCAGCCCTGGCGCGCTCTGGTCGAGACTGCCAGCGAAGCTGAGCTGCCCGGTCGCCGCATCGCGCCCGAAACGGGTGAGGGCATTGGACTCGCGCGCCAGCACATAGACCTGGGCACCATCGGGACTGATCGCCAGACGCACCGGCTTTTTCATGCCGACCACCGTGCCACCGTGGACCAGACTCTGCACAAACCCGAGCGAGCCATCGGTTGCGTTGCGCGCCAGCACCGTGATCGCGTTGTCGTCCATCGCCGCCAGATAGAGGAAGCTGCCATCGGGGCTGAGCTTGAGATCCTGCGGATTCTTCAACAGTGCCGCACTGAAGCCCGTGCTGGTGGCCTTGTAACTGACGGCATTGCCGAGCGTGCCCGTGACTGGATCGCGATCGAAGTGCAACACGGCGTTGCGACTGGAAGACGCTGCGTAGGCATGCAAGCCATCGCTCGACAGGACGATGGCCGAGGGTTTGGCAAGGTCGGGAACATCCTGGCCGGTGACGGCATCGGTCTCCTCGACGGCTGGATCGTGTGCCAGATCGACGATCGTGGCCCAGGCCTGGGTTTGCACGAGATTGACGTTGACCGGATGACTGAACACCACGCGGAAGGTCTCATCCGGCTCCACGATCGCATCGGCGAGCACGGTCACATCGAAACTGGCCTGGGTTTCTCCCGTCGGGATGTTCACCGTGCCATTGGCGGCGACATAGTCCGAACCGGCACTGGCCGTACCGTTCTGCGTGGCCCAATCGAAACTGACCGGGTGATCATGGCTGCGTGAAAGTGTGGCAATGAACCGTGCCGTGGCGGTGCCACTGGCCGGCTCGGCGACGCGCACGCTGCCGACCGAAAGTGTCGGCACGTCATCATCATCGACGATGGTGACGGTGGCGATCGACGCCGTGCTCAATACCCCGAAATCATCGACCGTGGACAGCAGCGCAACCTTGAACGTCTCGTCGCCCTCGACCACAGCATCACCACATACGGCCACCGTGAGGCTGGCCTGCAGCGAACCGGCAAGGATGGTCAGGGTCTGATTGCTCTTGCGGATGAAGTCCACGCCTGCACCACACACTGCGCCACCGGTTGCGGTTCCATCTTGTGTTTCCCAGCGCACCCCGACATCGCGTCCGGCGGTGGTGTTGAGCGTGACCGTGAGGGTGGCATCGACCTGGCCGCTGTTGCCCTCGACCACCGACGCATCGGCAATCGAAATGGCTGGCCCGGTGCCCATGTTCTGCGGATCCAGGTCCAGGCGCGTGGTCGAGCCAATGCCCCTGACACCCAGCACCGGATCGATGCCGACCGAAACCTCGGCCGCAAGCTGTCCGCCGACGAAGATCCGGATCGGATCGCCCACCCGTGCACGCCCCGGCTTGCGTGGATCAACGGTATCGAGCGGGATGGCAAGCTTGTAGTAATTGCCGAGATGACTGTTGCTGCCCACGGTGTAGCGCCGCAGCAGCACGCCGTCGGGTTTGCTGCGGGCCTCGACCACGGTTCCTGCCGGCACCGGCGTGCCGTACAAGGTCGCGCTGCCGTAGTAGACATGATCGGGCGCATCGATCGTGGCCCACGTCGGCGTCACCACGAACAGCAGCAGCAGCGCGCACAGGCGGAGAAATTGGCTGGCAAGACGGTCCATGATCAGTTCCCCGTGTACGAATAGGTCTTGAAGAAGATCCGGATGTCGTCCACGCCATGGCCGTCACGCACGCCACCGCCACCGGGCACCCTGGCACCGTGGATGAAAGTATCCAGACCTTCATTCGGATTGTTGAGGAAGGTTCCACCCGGAATGATCAGCAGCCAGCGCCGGTTCCAGACCGAACGCCCGACCAGGCGGCTGTCGCTGGTGACCTGGGCCTCGTCAAATGGCTCGCTGTAGTGGTAGGCACGCATTTCCGGATAGCGTCGAATCGCGACCGAGGATTCGTCCAGGGTGTCGCCCGGGTTCCAGTCGTAGCGTGCGATGTCCTGCGCCCCGACCGGGAACGGAATCGGAATTGCCTGATCGACCACCTGCCACTCACGCACGGTGAAATCGGTCGCGCTGGGGGCACGCAGCACATCGGCTCCGGCCGGCATGAGATAGACGTTCGGATCATCGGCCAGCGGCAGGTTGGCGTAGTTGCCGAACCAGGTACCAACCGAGAAGATGCGCGTGGCAAAACGGCTCGACATGTAGGAGCTGTCGCCCGGGCCCAGATCCCAGCCGAAGAAGTTCAACCCGAAGGTGACATTGGTGCTGAACTCCAGCACGAGCCCCGGTTGCGGTCCGGCCGATTGGGGTGCAAACGGCCGCGCCATGCGCCGGAACTCGGGCACCTGCCAGAGATCGGGCACGCGCGCCTGCTCCAGCTTCCGCTGCCATTGCGCGTCACCCTCTGCGCCATCCGGAATGCGGAACAGTTCGCGCCGCAGCGAGAAGCGGTTGGTTTCGACCTGCGGGTTGTTGAAGCCCATCTGACCCTTGAGCACGGCAAAGTTCTGTGCCAGTTGCGCCATCGAATCGGCCAGACCCGGCGGCCCGGCCATCGGCTGGCCATTGAGCATCTGACCGAGGCTGCGCTGCTTCACGATGCGGGTAAGGAAGCCTTGTCCCGCCTTGCTGTTGCTGCCCAGCAGGTTGGTTTCGTAGTCGTAGGCCGCTGCCGCCAGATAGACATAGCGTGCCGCCAGATCGAACGAGGCGCGGTACTTTTGCAGCGCATCGTTGCGGAAGATGCGGAAGGCCATGTCCTTGTAGCGATACTGCTGAACATCGGCCGCACCGGTGCGGCGGAAGGTGAGCAATTGATCGGAGATGCGCAGGCCTTCAGCAAGAGTCGCAAGATAATCGCCCTGCAACTGCTTGATCGCCTCGGTCCGCGCATTCAGTTCGGCACGCAGCATCGGCTCCTGGCGCAGCAGGGAATCGATTTCGCCGGCAACGTCATAGATTTCGAGATTGTTGTCGATCAAGAGGCTCTTGAGTCCGGACAGCTCGGTCACGTCCTCCTTCGAGGCATCGATGGCATTGCCGGCGATATCCAGGCCATCGGCGACCGTATCGGCCACCAGCTTGCCGACGTTGCCTGCCGCCTGCACCACGCAGCGTGGGCCGGAGAACGGATCGCCACCGACGGCGAAGCCGGCGATCAAGCTCTTCGGAATGCACTCGGCCGAAGTCTTGAAGTTGAAATCGAGGAACTCGCCGACCCGACGCGCCGCGATCGCGCCATTGATCATCAGTTGCGAGGTCGCGGTCAACGCCTGCAACTGACGCCGCTGATCCTGTGCCACCAGCATTTCGCGCAACTGGGTGTTGAAGACGGTGCGCACCGTGTCGATCTGGTCGACGATGTCCAGGCGCAGCTTGTCGTACTCGTCGATCGACTTCTTCAGGTCGATCCTGGCCATGAACATCTGGTGCAGGATCTGTTGCAGTTTGCCCGGCGCACGCCGGCTGCCGGTCCAGGTGTCCGGCTTGGTGAACCAGTAGCCATAGTCGGGTGAATCGATGGTGACGTAATCGACCGCGAGCAACTGATCGGGATCGACATCGCCCAGCGGACAGCCCTCGGCCATCGGGATCTGCGCGCAATCAGCCGAAACATCGTCTCGCAGCGTCGTCGTCGGCCCGACGTTGAAGAAGCCGAAGCCATTGCGTCCCGGCACGAAATACCCGGTGACTTCCTGGATCTTCTGCACCGAGAGGTCATTGGCATCCACCTCCAGACTGGTGCCTGCCAGTTGCGGAACATCGACATACATGTAGTGGTAGATGTCGGGTCCGTTGTAGCCGACCGGATAGGTGCCACCGGGACCGATGTCATCGACATACGGATAACCGAAGATCTCGATCAACTGATTGGCGAACGCGGTTTCCTGCTGCACCGAGTTGGTGACCTGCTGGTCGACGCTGTTCTGCACCCGGCGCAACTGGTTGTTGAGCTGGTTGGCGTGATCCCACAGGGCAAAGGCATTGTTGAGTGCCTTCATCGCGCGATCCCAGATCTGTTCGAACTGGGTCTTGTGGTAGCGCGTCAACTCCTGCGGATCGATGTCGAAGGGCACCACATCCTTGGCCAGGCCAAGCGGATTGAGCCCGGCATCGGCCTTGTCGACTTGCTGTTGGATGCTGGCGTAATAGCCGGCAATCTCGCTCAACTCGGAGATGTTGTCGCGCTGGATGCGCTGGATGCCGACGTGCGCGGGGTTCTCGTCCGTCTCCGGCAGGATGGCGTTGACCGTGATCCAGTCGAAATAGGCACCCATGCCGGCACGACGACCCCATTCGGACAGACCCCAGGCACGTTCGGGATTGCTGTCGTCATAACCCTGCCACTGGCCATCGGGATTTTCGGTGTAGGCCTGGCGATAGGTCAGATCGACGATCTCGGCACCGGCACGCGCCTTGGCCACGGCGGTCTGGGCAAACTGGCGCTCATCGAGATAATCGACGTTGATCGGCGCACCGGCCACCAGCACCGCCTCGGACTGCGGATTCCACGAGAAGAAGGGATGGCGCAACAGGGTGTAGTAGATCGTGGTCGCGGTGAGGTAATGACCCCAGGCATCGCCGTGACCCTGCGGGAACATGATGCGGGCGTCGTATTCGTCGATCACGCCGTTGGCATCCTGGTCGGTAATGCCATAGGACAAGGCATAGGCGACTTCACCGTTGTTGCGGGTGAAGTTCCAGAACAGGCGGTTGTAGACCGGTGAGGCCGCCACCGGGCCATGGCTCTGGTCGCGTCCGCGCAACAAGGTCAACTCCTCTTCCAATGGAGAGGTGAGCTGGTTCTGGAAGGTGAAGATGCTCGGGTTGAGATTGATCGTGGTGCCTTCGGTGTCGATGCCGATGGTCGGATCCTGGGCATCGGCATAGGCTTCGTTGCCCAGCAGGGTGTAGAAATCAACCAGACGCGAGGCCACCAACAGGATCGCGGCATTGGCCGGGCCGTAATCGATCGGCGGCGTGGCATCGGCCGACAATTGCATGGCGCGGCGCATGACCGTGGTGTAGGCCTCGATCAGACCAATGCTGTTGAGGTTGTTCGGATCATTGTTGAGTGCTATCGGACCTGCGTAACGCTCGCCGAGCTGGATCAACATGCTGGCGAAGTTGTTGGTGGCGGCCTGACCGAAATCCTGCACCCGTGCCTCGAACGGGTTGAGACGTGCCAGCACACGCTTGACCCAACCTTCTGCCAGTTGCGCCCGTGGCGCGATGGGTGTGGCACCGGGCTGGCCGGCCCACAGGCTCCAGTTGCTGGTGTTGCCGCACACGCCGAGCCCGCGGTAACGCGCCAGGTACCAGTTGTCCGACAGGGTCTGGATGTTGGCACCCTCGATGCTGATTTCGACCGCACCATTGGGGTTGGCAACAGGGAACTGCACCCAGCCGTGCATCTGGCCCGTGGCCGGATCGGGCAGGGGCAAGGGCGGCGTGCCGTTGGCATCGGGGTGGAAATACCACTCGAATTGCAGCTTGTCCGGGGCGCCACCGAAGTCGCCCGAGTGCCGCAGCACCAATTGCTCATCGAAGATGTTGTCGGGTGCGATGACGTTGATCTGGCCCTGGTAGGGCGCGAAGATCGGCGGCACGCTCGTGCTCGACTCCAGGCAACCAACCTTGATGACTTCAAGCGAAACCGGCAAGGCACCAAGTGCAGGATCATTGTTGAAGGCAATCGTCATGTAGCCCGAACCGGTGGCCGCACCGGCGGTCAGTGCTGCACCACCGCCGACCACGTTGATCGGCTGCAGGATGCCGTCGTTGTTTGGATCGCGATAGGCAATCAGCAAATCGTCATCAGGCGAAATCGATGTGTCCAGATCGGTGCAGACGCGCTGGCGATGCTCGTCGAGCACCGAGGCGCGACAGATCCTGGTGACATGATTCGGATTGCGCGAATAGCGATACAGCGCTTCGACCGCCTCATCCCAATTGCAGGCACCGCTGGCAACACAATCACCCTCGAAGTTGGACGCCTCGGTGCCATCGCCGCCATTCAACTTCTTGAGGATCACGCGCTCGCGCTGGCTCATCACGTTGAGCAGCAGCTTGGGTTCACCCACACCGGTCTGGTCGAACACGCCATGGAAAACCAGGCGGCCGTTCTGCGGGTCGAAATAGATGCGCTCACCGAGCGAGGCCGGCATCTTCAGGGTGCCGTCCGAGGATCCGATGATGGTGCGCAAACCGTCGGTGCGCATCTCGCTGGCGATCTCGCCGGGCAATTGCGCCAGGCGCACCCAGCGCGGATTGAGCGGATCGATGAGTTGGGCGAGCGTATCCGCCGGCCCCGCATTCGGCACCGTGTCGCGGTTGTCGTCATAAACGATCGATACCGCCGCCTGATTGTAGATATCCGGCAGGCCGCGCTTGGGCTTGAGCAGGGTTTCACCGGCGATCAGCAGCGGCGGGTTTTCCGGCCACACGATCGAATATTCGACCGGGATTGGATCGAACTGCGAGGGGGCACCACCCTGGTCCTCGGGCAGACGCGCCAACCAGGGCGTGCATTGGCCGACCTGGTAGTCGCTGACGTCATTGTTGTCATTGTCCTGGTAGAAGCCCGGTTGCATCGGATAGAAGTAATGCACCTTGCCGGTACCGGCCGACTTGGCCCAGAGCTGGTTCTTGTGGTCCTGGAAGAACGGTGGCGGCGGCGGCTCTCCGTGCGCCTGACCGGAAACGAAAGTCTCCGCGCAGCCCGGCAGCAGACGCACCGGGTAGGGCGGCGAGACCGTGGTTCCGGCGGTGCCGGTGTAACGGAAGCTCGGATACTGTGGATTGGTCGCCTGCACCTTGTAGAGCTTGAAGTTCCATTCCTGGTTGGCGGCGTTGAAATACTTCAGCAGCACGTAGGGATCCGATGGTGCCGCGGCATCATCCGGGCCACCGAAGTCCGAACGCAGGGCAAAGACCGCATCCATGCCGGTGCCGGTGGACGAAGGCGCCATGAGCGCATGCTCGTCGTTGGGATTGAAGCCAGGCTTGCTGAAATCGTTTTGCACGTAGAGCTGGACCTGCGGGAAACCCGTCGGGGTCAGCAAGGGTTGGCCGAAGGCTTCGCTGCCCTTTTCGCTCGCGATCACGATGCGATCGGGGTTGTAGGGCCAGCGCGGGCTGTAGCGCACCGCACGGCTGGCCCAGTAAACACCCTTGCCGTTGCGCCGGTACCAGGCCACGGCCAGTTCGCGCCCCGCATCCTGGATGCGGCCGCTGGAATAACGATTCACCGGGATGATCGCACCCGTACGCGCGGCACGGTTGTAGGCGGCATTGGCACCGAAACCGTCGTAATAGGCCAGTTCGTTGATGACCCAGCCGGCACGATTGGGCTCGTTGTGCTGCGTGCTGGTGATCTTCTTGCCGATCTCGACCTCGACATTGCTCTGGAAGCCGGGACTCAACTGGTAGAGCGAGGAGCGCACCACCTCGACATAGGTCGGATAGACGTTCTGGTCGATGCTCGGACCAAGCACATAGGTAATGACCGCATAGCCGCTGTGGCTGGCGTTGAAGATGCCGGCATCGAGCGTCGCGCCACTGGAGCCGCTGGCGGGCAGCAGGACATCGCCGACGATCTGGTACTGGCTCGGCTTGGCCTCGACCGGTGCGCCAACGACGTGGGTCTGGTAACAGCCATCCGGACGATTGTCGCCCGGCACGTCATTGTCACCGCAGGCCGAGGTCGGCCAGGCACCCGCGCCAAGGGTGACGATGCGGGCCGGATCCTGCGGCGGCGCACCCTGAACACGCCAGTGCACCTCGACCTGCGGGGTCGGTTGCAAGGGGATCAACTGGTAGCCCGCACCGGGCTTCTTGACCCAGGTGAACCAGCGATAATCCATGCCCGTGGCAGCGATCGGCTGGCCATCGAGGAAAAATTCCGGCTGCGAGGCCACATCGGCCGATGCCGCATTGGCCGGTGGCGTGACCGGCACGCCGACGCGCCAGACTTCCGGTTGGAAGAAGCGCCCATCATCACCCAGCTTGATCACGAAGCCATCGCTGCTGCCCTGTGCCGCGAGCGTGTCGATCGGGCCGAACTGGGCGACATCCTGGAAACGTCCGCCAACATAGAGTTGGCCACCCGGAGCCACGGTGATGGCACGGGCGACATCGTCACCCAGGCCACCCGCCGGAGCCGGCGGATTGCCGGCCATCACCGCGCCGCCCGTCAACCACGCCCAGTTTTGCGTCCCCAGATCGAGCGCGGCGACGTAGACATCGTTGCTCCCGGGGTTGCCGGAGATGGAGGTACTGCCCAGGCTCATGGTGTTGCGGAAACCACCAGCGATGAAGGCCCGCGTCGGCGTGCCGGAGATGGCACGCGCACTGGCGCCACCGGTCGCCTTCAGCAGGGCGCAGTCGTAGCTGGAGGCACCATTGACGAACTTCTCGTACAGCACCGCGACGAAGCCCCCGCCACCACTGGGATCGCTGACATTGCCGCCGCAGGCCGTGCCCGGCGCACTGACATTGCCACTGAAACTGCCGACCACGCCGACGCGGGTCGTCGAGCCCGAGCCCCAGAGTCGGGCGTCCTCGATGCTGCTGGAACCGGGGAAGCGCACCACGCTGCCCCAGCTCAGGCCGACCGGGTCTTCCACACCGAGGTTGGACACCGAATGCAGATAGCCTTCATTGCGGCTGATGGAGATCGCGAAGCGTTCCACGAACCACCAGTCGAAACCGGGACCGCTGCCGCCGCCCTGACGCACCCTCAACTTCAGGTTGTCATGGAACATGCCCGAATCGCGCACCGTCTTGTTGAAGGTATAGAGAACGCTTCCACCGGAATTGGCGGGATTGCCGGGATACCGTGCCAACTCGACCCAGGCCCCATTGCGCGTCTGGTATTCCAGCGCCAGATATTCATCGGACGCATCCGGCACCTCGCTCGCGTTGTAGTAGGTGTAGCCGCCCGAGGAAATGCTGCCGGTACCCGAAGGCAGGCCTACGGCCCCACCCTGGCGCACCTTCAAATGGATGGAGACGCTGCCGCTGCGGCTGGCGTCGATGCCGTCCTTGGTGGTGACGCTGACCGGGCCGCCATTGAGGCCAAGGCCCGGCGAGGAGTTGCTCGGGAAGGCTCCGGAATTGCGCAGGATGTCAAAGTGTTGCTGGGAAATGATGTGGGCACGCCCGCCGTTGGCACTGACGACCCAGTGATTGGTCAGGTTGCTGCTCGGAGTGAAGGTGTCGTCCACCACGGCCGTCGCCGCGGTGGCTTCCTCGCCCAGCATGTGCAGGCGACTCTGGTCGTCCAGCAGCAGCCGGCGACCGACCTCGTAGGTTCCCACGCCGGGGCGATTGGTCGCCCACAACCACTCGTTGCCATCGGTGGTCAGCTTGGCGAGAAAGTCATCCTGAATGGTGTTGCCGGTCAATGCCTTGGAAACACCGGCATTGAACGTGACCGTATCGGCGTAGCCACCGGTGACCAGCAGGGTGTCGGGAATCGGCGGAATCTGGGTGGCCACGCCCGGCAGCACCACGAGATCGGTGGCGACATCGGAGTAGGGACCGGAAATCCGGCGCACCCAGCTCCACTGCCCGGCCGCACCGACCTTGGCGACGAAACCGTCCTGATTGTTGCTGGCACCGTTGTTGACGATGCCGCCGAACTGGGCGTTGCCGTACAGGCTGCCGGCGATGTAGGCATTGCTGGAGGCATCCAGGGTCAGGCCGTGGAGGGTTTCGGTCAGCGAACCACCGCCACTGACCGCCCACACGGCGCGGCCACCGGCATCGAAGCGCGCCACGAACACGTCCTGCAGGCCAGCCGAATGCAGGGTGATGCTGCCGAAGCTGGCCTCGCCGGAGAAGTTGCCGGCGACGAACACGTCGCCATTCTGGGCGATGACGGTACGCACCACTTCGGCATTGGCGATGCCCTGTGGCCAGGCGGCCCGGGCCGAATCGACGGGAATCAGGGTACCGGCCGCGACGAGAACGGCGGCCGTTGCCACGCGGAAACTGGAGAGATGAAAACGTGTCATGGTCAGTCCCCTGATTACTGATTCAGGACCGTGACCGCCGACGCACGCGTCAGGCGGAAGGTGCCGGAGGTGAAGATCGGATTGCGATGCAGGCCGGTGATCGATTCCGAGAAGGTGCCGCCCATGACCGAATCGCCCCAACCGGGTGCCGTGCCGCCCATCGGATCATCGGCGGTGAACACCAGTTGCAGGTTGCGCACGATCTGGAAAGCCTCTTCCTGGTAATTGATGTACTGCTCGTCCAGATTGTTGTGATCGGGGTGGTAGCGGTGCAGGAAGGGATTGGTCGGCAGGTTCGAGGGCACCACGACCGCCGTGGTGAGCTGGCCGCCCGGACCGAAGACGCCGGAAAAGTCGAGGGTCTCGCCTTCGAAGTCGTAGCCGACCGAGCTGAGGCGGATGCCGACCGGCGTGCCGTCGCGCCCGGCGGCACCGGTGTAAAGGCCGATCAGATCCTTGTTGGTGACCAGCACGTAGTGTCCCGGCGTGTCCACTTCCTGATAGCTCGGATCGACGCTGCTGGGACGGGTCGTGCCCTCTTCCCACATCTGGATCACGTCCTTGACCAGGCGTGCCTGGCCCTGGGCATTGACGTGGATCAGCACGCGCTGGGAGAAGGTAGTGCCGGTCTTCTTCGGCTCGACTCCGGCGCGCTGTGCCTCGCTGACCCGATCGATGTTGATGCTGCCGACCCACAAGCCGGCAAAGGCCAGCGGGTTGTCGCCACCGGCCTTGGCGTTGGCAAGTCCGCCCGGCCGTGGCAATGCGCCCGGCTGAATCGTGTTGCCACCGACGTGCAGGACGATGCGCTGGCCGTTCTCGTCGGTGATCGCAAGCATCTGTTCCATCCGATCGCTGGTGAACTCCTTGCGCTTGATCGCGAGCGTGACGAACACGTCTTCGCCCGCCGGCGCATCGAGCACTTCCACATCATGCAGGTCCGGCCAACCGACCTCGTGAGTCTCCTCATCCTCGACGCGCAAGGCCAATGGCACGCGGGTCGTGCCGATGCGCTGGATCTGGAAGCTGCCGTTGCTGCCACTGAGGTTGCGCAGGACAAAGCGCAATTCACTCGAACCCGAGGCGAAATCGAGCGACTCCCCCTGATCCAGCACCAGGTTCATCCGCCCCTGATAACGCGAATTGCCCTTGGTGTAGATCCAGTAGGCCTCGTTGGCGTTGATCGGAGTCGTGCCAGCAACCGGCTTCCAGCGCCCGTCGCTGTTGTCGAGCCGATAGACCGGCTGACCCTGATGCGCGGCGGAGCGGGAAAAGAACTCGGTGAAGGTCGGCGCATTGCTGCTGGCAACCGGCAGGCCGGTGAGGGTGAAATCATTGGCACGCCAGCGCGGCGGCACGAAACTCGGCACACCGTGGATCACGAGCTGGCGCGGGCTCTCGTTGTCCGGCAAGCGCACCAGGTAGGAGGTGTTGCCGTCGATGGTGAAAAGATTGGTCAGCAACGCATCCGGCCGTGGCTCGGGGAACCAGGCAAACCAGCCCTCGACGTTTTCCAGTCCCTCGGCCGGATCACGGATGAACTGGGCCTCGTTCTTGCCGGGAATCCAGCGCCAGACGCTGCGTACCGGAATCCCGGCGAAGACGCTGGCAATTTCCTTGTCGTTGGGCTCGAGCGCGATGTGCACGGCGTTCCAGCCCGGCTTGAGGGTGATGGTTTGGGTCATGTCGGCCGCGGCACGCACATCGGACATGACGAGGAGCAGCGCCAAGGCTGCGATATGGAACAGGTTTTTGAGGATGGCTCGGGACATGGGACTCACCCTTGGTCGCTGGGCATGGCGGGAGGTTGCGGACGCTCTTCGCGACCGGGTGCGGACAACGGCTGGATCGCGGCGAGCTCGGACTCGCGCACCTCGACCCCGACGTCATGCATCAGGCGCTCGCGGAACTGCTTCGCCGCCGCCTCGATGCGTTGTTGCTGGAGATGCTGGCGGATGCCGCTGGCCAACTGATCCAGATCACGGGTCTTGCGCGCTTCGCTCTCGACCAGCCGGACCAGGTAGACACCGTCCTTGCCGCGCAACGGCTCGGAAACACTGCCCGGCTGCTCCAGCGCCCGAGTGGCCTCGATCACCGCGCGATCGTAGCTGTAGCGGTCACTGCGGCCATCCGCGATCCAGCCAAGCACGCCACCACGCCAACGCGAGGCCTCGTCGTCGGAGTATTCGCGCGCCAGCGCACCGAAGTGCGCGATGCCATGGTCCAGCGCCAGTGCCTTCTTCCGCGCCTCGTGCATGCGTGTCATCGCCGCGCTCCACTCCGGCTCGCCGGCATTGGCGGCAACCGCGATCTTCAACATCGCCACGCGCTTGCGCGCGGGTACCACGTAGTCTTCGGAATGCGCCTGGTAATACTGTTCGACCTCGGCATCGCTGATCTGCGGAACCTGATCAACGCGGCGCAGGTTTTCCTGCAAATATCGGTTCGAGATCACCTGATCGAGAGTGCGACGCAGATCCGGCTGCGTGGTCATGCCGGCCTGCTCGGCCGCCTTGACCAGCGCGGCACGGTAGACGAGGTCATCGAGCAGGCTGCGCTTTTGCTCCATGTCCTGGAATTGCCCGGGACGCTCGCCGCCACGGCGACGCATCTCGTCGATGAAGGCCGCGGCGCTGATGTACTCGTTACCGATGCGCGCCACCCAGTGCTCCGGGGTCGAAGGCGCGTCGCCATCACGACCCTGGCGGGCAAGCGTCCAGCCCAGCGCGCTGCCGCCGAGAAAGGCCACGATGGCCGTGGCCAACACCGCTTTGACCGTTCCGTTCATGCCCGTCCACCTGCCCTGCCAGACCGACGCACCGATGCACGCGCCGGAGGAGGGGGCGGCGCGGCATCGGGCATCGACAGGAAAAAGAAACTGCTTGCCGGCAACAGCGCCGCATCCGCCTGTGGCGCTTGCGGACGTGGCACCACGGGATCCTCGAACCCGTCCTTGAAGATCACCTTGAAGATCCGGTTGGTATCGCTGGCCGTGTTGTTCTGCGTGCTGACCTCGGTCTGGCCGGCACCGATCAGCACCTGCACGCCCTGGCTGTAGGTGTCCTGCAGCAGCGCGTTGATGTCCGGATCGAGGGTCGCATCGAGGGTGTAGACGAGGGTCGCACCCGCCGGCACGTTCACCAGGTCGTCGATCCCGCCGCTGCCGCTGGCGCTGCAATACGCACCCGCCGGCGCGGTGCACTGCCACTGGGCCGCGAGCAGTTCGCTCGCCAGCGGCACCAGCACGCGCGCATCGACCGCATCGACCGAGCCGACGTTGCGCACCCGGATCTGGTAGCGCGTCGCATCTCCCGGCGCCAGGCCGATACGGCCATCGTCGATCGTCACGTCGAGATCGACGCCGGTGCGCATCACGGTGCTGGTCGTGGCGACGTTGTTGCCACCAGCCGGATCGGCGGTCTGCGAACCGATGCCGACATTGGCCGTCAGGGTCGCCGGCACCGCCGGCAACTGGCGCAGATCGAGCGGGAAGTCCAGTACCGCACCCGCAGGAATCGAATCGATCAGGCAGTTGAACTGGGTACCGGTCTGCGGGGTGCAGGCGGCGTTGTTCTGTCGTACCGGATGGCTGAACTGGATCGCCAGCGTGCTCAACGCCGCATCCGATGGCCCGGCATTGGTCACCACGACCTGGTACGGCATCGGCGCGGTGCTGGCCGGATCGAACGCATCCGGCGCCGTCACCGTCAGTTGCAGGTCGGCACGCTGGAGGATGACATTGCTGACACTGGCGCTGTTGTTGCCCGTGTCCGGATCGAGGCCCGCGCCGACCAGTGCGGCATTGGCGCTGTTGACCAGATCCCCCGAGGCCGAGGAACGCACGATCGCATTCACCTGATACACCAGCGTCGCACCGACCGGGATCGACGCCAGATCATCGATGCTTCCCAAACCAGTGGCATTGCCACAGGCTCCGATGCCACCTTGCGCGGTGCAGGTCCAGGTGATGCCACGCAACTGCACCGGCATCGTGTCGCGCACCCGCACTTGCGGCGCGTCCGAGGGGCCCTGGTTGTGCACCGTCACGCTGTAGACGATCGGTGCACCGGCCACCACCTCGGCCACGTCCGTGGTCTTGGTGACGGCGAGATCGGCGCGACGCTCGACCGTGGTCTCGACCGGCTCGGCAACATGGTCATCCGGGGTCGGATCGACCGAGCCCGGCTCCGGCACGACATAGGCCGCGTTCACGAGCGCACCGATCCAGGCCGGATGCACCTTCACCCGCAGGGTGATCTTGAGGGTATCGCCGACGTGCAGGTCGGCTTCGGCATCCAGCGGCGCACCGCTGCCGGTGGCACTGGCACAAAGCGACCCGCCGCTGCCCTCGATCGCACAGGTCCAGCTCGGATCCTGGAAACGGGCGGGGTCGAGTTGGTCGCGAACGTGGATGCCGAGAGCATCGCTCGGACCGGCGTTGTCGACCCGGATCACGTATTCGACATACTCGCCCGCCACCGCTGTCGCCGGTCCGGTCTTGTGTACCGACAGATCGGATTCGACGTGGATCAGGGCCTGGTCGCTGCCCAGATCGTTGCCCGGAACCGGATCGCCGCCAACCGGCAGCGCATGCGCGGTATTGACGAGGGTACCGCGAGCACTGGGGTGGACGCGGGCGCCGTAGGCGAGGCTCGACCAGCCATTGACGCCGATGTCGACCCGCGCCGGCAAATCGGCATTGCCGCCATTGGCCGCGAGGCAACGCGAGATCGCCCGTTCCGTCATGATCGTGAGGCCACCGTCGGCACCGCCCTGGGCGAGCACCAGCTCGGACATCGGCGCAACCTGCAACAGCGCAGTGGCGGCTGCCGTGGTCGCCGGTGCCAGGCTGTAGTGGTGCCGGAGCGAGCCATCGTTCCACTGACGCGCGTACAGGTGAACGTTGCCGTCGGTATCGACCAGTTGCAGGCGCGAGCCCCAGGCATCCATCGCCATCGCCCGGGTTTGCCACGGTTCCACCGCCGGCCAGGTCGCCATGAGACTGAGCCCGCCGTTGACGGCACGGGCAAACTGGGCAATGCCGCCGGCCGCCGCGACATAGAACTGGGTATCGCCCGGCGCGGCCACCAGATCGCGAGCTCCGGTCAGCGCGGACACCACTGCCGCGCTCGACCCGATATCGACCGCGCGCTGCACCTCGATGTAACTCAGGCGGCCGGTGGCCGGATCGAGCGCGAAGCGCGACAGGCTCTGCTGGTTCGGCTGCGCCGGCGAGGTCGAACCGTTTGCCAGGACGTAGAGGTTGCGCCCATCGGCGGTCAGGTGGAAGTTGCGGATGTCGCGGATGACGTTGCTCTCGCTGCCGAAAGTGCCAAGGCCATCCTGGATGCGCTCGACGAAACTCAGCTCGCCGCTGTCGGCATCGCGACGGAACAGCGCAATGGCGCTGTTGTTGATGCTGGCCGGAACCGCGGCGACGTAGACGAAGCGTCCATCGTTCGATGCCAGCACGCGCTTCGCACCACGCAGACCGACGACACCGTCGACGCCGGAGGTCAGGGTTTCGAGGTGATCCAGACCGTCGGCCCGCAGCTTGAATACCAGCAGGTTGCCGGTCACCACGGCATTGGGCTCGGCATCGCGTTCGGCAGCACTCAGGTCAGCACCGCTGCGGGCACCATCCACGGTGCTCGAAGTGACGTACAGGTAGGCGCCATCCGGCGACAACGCGAGGTGCGTCGCTCCGGCCAGTTCCGCGATGTCGCTGCTGCCAAAGCGCGTCTGCACGCTCTGCACCGTGCCGCTCGCGTCGACGCCCAGCTCGACCAACTCGCCGCGGCTGCGGCTGACGGCAAACCAGCGCCGTCCATCGGCAACATGGACGAGCGCCGAAAGATCGGCGACGCGCGGCTCGGTTGCCGCATCGATCCGTGCCGCCGCCTCAAGCGGCGGGTTGGATGCGCAGCTCCACGCCCCCGACTGTGCATCGAGACCGGCAGGGTCGGCCGGGAAAAGCGGCAGGTCGTCGATGACCTGGGCATCCAGCGCATCGGAAATGCCGTGATTGCCGACCTCGATCCGCCATTGCACCGGACGTCCCGCGATCACCTCCGCATCGGGCGTCTGACGCAGCTTGTGGGTTTCCAGATCGCTGCTCGGGGTCAACGTATCGATGTCCGTGGCGCGGTTGTCGGAGGGATCGGATTCCTGTGCGAGGACGCGCGGATCGACCGCGACCGCGTAGCGCAATTCGCCGGTCGCATTGGCAAAGATGCTGCCGACCAGATCGAAACGCACGAAGCCACCCGGGGCGATGTCCACGTTCTGCTGTCCAAGGCCACCCACACCGGTCAGCGGGCAGCGCGAACCGTACTGGCGTGCCATGGTGTTGATCCGCCCGCTGCTGCCCGAAACCGCATGCAGCTCGTTGGCACCCGGTGCCAGCACGAAGGCGGCGACGCCGGCCAACGCCGCCGAGTCCGTCGGACCATAGCTGGCAAGATGTTCCGGGTTCGTACCAAGCAGGCTGTAAAGATGCAACTGGCTGCTGGCCGAAGCTGCGACATACAGGCGCTGCTGATCCGGCACGAAGCCCAGCGCAATCGGTGCCTGCGTGCCTGCAACCCCGTCGGCATCGAGCGCAATCACGGCATCGAGCACGAATGCCGGAGTATCGCCATCGACGAAGTGCAGCAGACTCACCGCATCGCCCTGGGCATCGGCGACGAATACGCGCTCGCCATCCACCGCCAAGGCAGAGGGTGCCAGCAAGGAAGCAGCCACACCCACCTGGCCATCTTCTATCGTGGTCAGCGACGCCAGCACGCCGCTTGCCGGGGCGCGACGCAGCGCGGTAAGCGAGCGATTGGTGCTGGCCGTGGCGAACAGGATTCCACCGCTCGCATTGAAGGCCAGATCGGACACTCCATTGAGACCATTGATGCCATTGCCCTGCCGCAGCACGGACACCTGCGTCAATGCACCACTGCCGGCATTGATGGCGAAGCCCGCTATCGCCTGGCTGGCGGCGCCAGCGGCATAGAGATGCTTGCCGTCGGGCGACAACACGAGGCTGGAGACGCCGCCGATGCCGTCCACGCCCTGCTCGCTGTCCTTGACCTGGGAGCGCCAGGTCAGCGCGCCGGTTGCGAGATCGCGCTCGAACACCGCGATCGCGTCGGCATCATGCCCGGCGACGTAGACGAAGCGTCCGTTGTTGCTGACCACGACATCGACCGCACCGGCAATGCCGTGGACCTCCGGCTCGCCCGTGCCGGCCGGTTCCGAGTAGGCCTGGATGCGGGTCAGCGCACCGCTGAGCGCATCCCGTGAAAACACCACCAGGGTGTCGCGCACGACGCCGCCCTGGCTGCGCTTTCCAACCGCATAGACGTGCCTGCCAAGCGGATCGACTGTGACGGCGCGATAGGCGGTGTCGAAGTTGGCCTGGAGCAGGTTCACTTCCTGCAGCAGGCCGGCCTGCGGGACCGCCTCGCAGGTCCATGCCACATCGTGCAGCGAGGCCGGCAAGGTGTCGGAGACGATCGCGCCGCGCGCATAGCTCGGTCCGACGTTGGCCGCGATCACGCGGTAGGCAACGCTGCCACCCGGTGTCGCCTGAGTCATCGTGGTGCATCCCGGGTCGCCGGGATTGCAGCCATCGTCGTCGACCGTGATGGAAAGATTCATGCGTGCCGCAAGCACGGTGTCGTCATCGGTTGCACTGTTGTCGGAGGTATCCGGGTCGAGCACGCCGACCGCCTCGACCGTGGCGGTATTGACCAATCGCCCAGCCGCTTGCGCCCGCACGATGCCGGTGGCCGCGAACTGCACCTGGCCACCGTTGGGCAGATTCACCAGGAGATCGAGATTGCCGTTGCCACTGGGCGGGCAATCGCCGCCGGCATAGCCGACGCAGGTCCAGCCGACCTGCTCGAACTCCGGCGGGAAGGCATCGACCACACGCGCCTGGGCCACGTTCGAAGGGCCGTTGTTGGTCACCACGATGGTGTAGGTGACGGCATCGCCCGGAGCGACTCCACCCGCGCCATCGAACACGCTGCCAATGTAGCCAGGCTCGCCATTGTCGATCTGGAACACCGACAATGCGGAATCGCCCGCGGCACCGGTATAGATCCAACCCGGAGCATCGGCCACGAAGGCCACATCCGCGATGCCGGCAAGACCATCGACATCGGGCTTGCCCGGCAGACTCGAAGCATCGCCTTGATGAATCGTCCGCAGCAGGGTCGGAACACCTGCGCCATCGAGCTCGAATTCGACAATCGCGGCCTGCCCTGCGGATGCGGCATACAGATGGCCATTGCCTGCACTGCGCACGCGTGTGGCACCCACCAGTTCCGGCAGAAGCAGGGAGCCACCGCCGGCGGCCGGAACGAAGCTCAGGCTGCCATCGGCAGGATTGCGGGCAAAGTGCACCAGTGATCCCGCATCCGCACCCAGCACATAAAGATGCGCGCCATTGCCACTCAGTGCCAGCGAACGCACCCCATCCATGCCGAGCACGCCACCGCTGGCGTTCTGATAGCGCGCCAATTGGGTCAGCTTGCCGAAGTTGCCACTGCCACTGTTGCTCTGGCGGGCAAAGGCCACGAGGGTATTGCCGGCACCGCCGAGGACATAGAGCTGCTTGCCATCGGCACTCATCACCATGGCCTGAGGCGATTCGATGCCGTTGATTCCACCAATGCCGGCCTGGATCGCATCCATGAATTGCAGCTTGCCGTAATCGGCCGTGCCGGCCTGCGCCTGACGCCGGAAGATCGCGATGCTGTTGGAGAAGCCGCCGGCAACGTAGACGTGCGCACCATCCGGGCTCAGAACCACGGCCCGCGCACCCATCATGCCGCTGACGCCAAGCAGACCATTCTGATGCTTCTCGACGAAGCCGAGTCGACCATCCAGCGGCGCACGCGAGAACACCGTGATCGCACCATCCGCCGGGCTGACCGCATACAGGTGATTGCCATCCGCGCTGGCAGCAAGATCCAGCACCCCACCCAAGCCACTGACCCCGGCCACACCGCTGCGGGCGACGCCGAGATAGCGCAGTCCGACTCCGGTGGGCGCACCGGCCTGGCGCTGGAAGGCGCCAATGGCATTGTCGGACGGTGCGGCAACGTAGACATTGCGCGCGTCGGCGGCGACTGCGTTGGCTCCGGCCAGTCCATCGAACTCGGCCAGACCGTCGTCCTTGGTGATCGACAGATTGGCGATGCTCGAGGGCTGGTCCTCATCGAGCGCTCCGACGTCGCAGTTCTGCGCGGTCGGACCGGCACCGCCACTGCAACTGGCCGATGTCCAGTATGCGTTTGCGACATTCACCAGGCTGCCCTGAAGCTGGCTCGACACCCGCGCAGTGATGCGGAAGGCGATTTCACCCTGCGCGGCGATATTGACCGGAACCGCATCGAGCAGACCGGTACCGGTCGGCGGACACCAGGAATCGGACTGTCGCTGGAAATGCACGATCGCACGATCGAGCGTGCCGGCGATGTAGAGCTGGTTGCGCTGTGCATCCAGCACCATGCCGGTGGCACCGGCCAGACCGCTGACGCCGGCGCTCTGGTTGGAGCGGATGCCGCCATAACTGGGCTTGCCGGTCTGCGGGTGCAGGGTGAACCATGCCACCGACGAACCCGCCTGCGAGGTCACATACAGGTGATGCCCATCGGGCGTGAGCACGACCCGACGTGGATTGAGCAGACCCTGTGCTCCCTGTTCGCCCTGGCCGATCGCCGTCACCAGGCTCAGGCTGCCGAAATTGCCCGCGGCCGGATCGGTGATGCGTGCCAACTGGACCAGGCGATTGGCCCCGGAGGCGGTCAGGTAGAAGCGCTTGCCCGTGGCATCGAAGGCACCCGATGAAACACCACTCAGATCGGTGCCGAGCATGCCGCCGGTGAAGCGTGCGACATAGGTCAATTGGCCGGTGGCAGGGTTTCGATTGAACTGCACCACGGTGCCACTGCTGCCCGACAGGGCATAGACCTGGGCATCATCGGGGCTGAGCACCAGATGTTCGACATCGGCCAGGCCTTGCACACCGGCGACACCGTTCACCCAACTGCCGATATGGGTCAACGTGTTGCTGCCCCGGTTGAAGGTGAACGCGGCCACGGCGTGATCATTGGCACCGGCCACGTACACGTGCTCGATGCCGGCAGCAGCCGGCACCGAGATGACATGCAAGGCCTTGTCGAGACCGAGGATGGTCGGATCCTTGACCATCGCCAGTGGCGTCACGACCAGGGCCTGCGAGCCACTGCCGCTGAGACCGAATACGTTGAGGCTGTCGGACTGGCGACTGGCGACGAACAGCAGGCGACCATCGCGGCTGACGGAGACCGAGCGCGCGCCCTGCAGCGGTGTCGACGGACCGTCATGGAGACGCGCTGCCGGATAATTGACGAGCGCTCCGGTTGCGGCATCGCGTTTGAAGAACACCACGGAATCATCATCGACACTCGCGCCTGCAAGGAAATTGTCGCGCACCTCCGTGCCGGTGCCGGAAGGGCCGGCCGGAATCAACGCGAGCGAGCCGATGCCACGCAATCCCAGGCTTCCAGTGTTGTCATCGGCATAGGAAGCAAGGAAATCGAGCATGCCCGAGCCGGTTGCGCTGCAGGTCCAACTGATCGAGTTCTGCTCGAACGGCGAGTTGCTGCAATCGAAGCTGCCGCCCACGGCGGTGCAACCGAACAGGTCGCTGACATTGGCCAGGGCCGGATCATCCAGACCACGGACATTGCCCGGGCCATCGTTGCCGACGGTGATGTCGTAAGTCACTTCGGTCCCCGGCACCACCGCAACCTGATGATTGGTCTTGGTCAGCTTGAGCTGGGCCGAGGTCAGCAGCGGCGTGACCTTGCTGCCACTGGCCGGCTGCGTCGCACCGGTCGCCGTTGCGGTGTTGCTGAGCACGCCGGAGGCATCCGGCCGGATCGTCGAGGTGATGCTGTAGACCACGGCACCACCGGCACGGATGGTGGCCAGATCGTCGATGTCACCACTGCCCGAGGCACTGCAGCTCGAACCGGTGCCGACCGAGAACGAGGCCACCGCGTTGCTGTCGAAGCCGGCGACATAGACGTTGCGCGAATCCTCCGATACCGCCACGGCATACGGTGCCGCGATGCCATCGACCGCATCGACATCCTGGGTGCGGGCCTCGGCGAAAGCGATCTGGCCGTACAGCGGGCTGCTCGGATTGTCGTAACGATTGAAGGCGACGAGGCTGTGGCCGTACTCGCCCACGGCATAGACCCGCTTGCCATCGCCACTGACGGTGACATCACGCGCTCCGGCCAGGCCCTGCGGCGCGCCATTGCCGACCGACACCGTCGCGATCTTGCGCACCCGACCGAACTGTGGATCGCCGCTGTCGAGCACGCGTTGCAACACGTGCACCGCGCTGGCATTTTGCGCCGCGACATAGACATGCGCATTGCCGCTGTTGCCGATGTCGGGCGAAATCGCGATCCCGGTGGGACGCTGGTTCGCGCCCAGAGCCAGGGCCTGCACGAAGCTGAGTGCGCCGGCGTTGGCACCGCCGTTCTGGCGATCGAATACCACCACGGTGTTGGCCGCATTCGCGACGCCGAGCAACTGCGAGGCACTGCCCTGCCCGGCCACGACCAGATCGCGGATGCCGTCGAGCCCGGTCACGCCGTTCTGCCCGGCCACCACGGCACCCTTGTAGGCAAGCCGATCATTGCTGATGGCGTCATGCGCGAAGATCGCGATCGAACTGGCGAACGAGCCGGCGACATACAGATTGGCCGAAGCCGGATCCATCGCCATGCCGAAGGCACCTTGCAGACCCGGTGCCGCCGCTGCCAGGAAGGAACGGGCGAAGACGAGGCTGCCGTCCGCCGGATCGCGCCGGAAGACCGCCAGCGAGTTGCCGTCCACGCTGCTGACGAACAGGCTGTTGCCATCGGGACTGATCAGGATGCGATCCGGGCTGGCCATGCCGGTCACCCCGGCACGGCCATTGCGCCAGGAGGCGATGAAGGTCAGGTGCCCGCCATCCTCGTCGTCGGGTCCGACGCTGAGCAGACGGCGTTCGAACAGGTTGATGGCCGAATCGACCTTGCTCAGGACATAGACGAAGCGGCCGCGACTCACGACATCGGCGGGTGCCACCATGCTGTCGATGGCGTCCTGGGTGCCGGCAATCGGATCACCGTCGTGGTCCATTTCGATGAAGCCGAGCTGGGGTGCGGGCGCACGGCGCGAAAACACCGTGATCGGCCCGATCGAGCCGGTGGTGCTGGCCGAGGCCACGACGACGTGACGGTTGTCCGGCGACACCACCAAATGACTGGGCTTGTCCAGGCCCATGTTGGCATCGTTGCTGCCGGCCTGATGCTTGAGCACCTGTTCCATCGCCGCATCGGTGACATCGCCACCAGACAAGCCGCCGCTGAGCGGGTTGCGACGCATCGAGAAGAGCACGTCCTGGGCTGGGTTGACCCCGAGCAGGTGCTCACCATCGGGCGTCAGCGCAATCCGCACTCCGGCAGAGGCCAGCGACGGCGAAGCCGCCCCGTACTGTGCGGTAAAGGAGATTCCCGTCACCTCGCCACGCGCATGGCCGATACGCGGTGCGCCGTTGTTCCAGGCAAAAAAGTAGAGGTCACGCGCATTCGGCGCGAGCACGAGGTCGCGGATTCCGGCATACCCGACCTGCTGGTAATCGGTCTCCACATCCTGGGTCAATTGCCCAGCGCTGGAACCGCTCGCACTGATCTGGAAACGCCGGATGCGCGAATTCACCATCGAGGCGACATACAGCCAACCGTGAGTGGCATCGATCAGGATCGGGCCGGCCTTCGCTGGTGCCGGGTTCACACCAGCAGTAATCGCAACCGGCAACTGATTGTTGTTGTCGGGGCGAAAGGTCTCGATCTGGGAAGCGTCGTCGCTCGGCCCTGCGATCGAACCGGCGACATAGAGGTGGGTTGCGCTCATCACCAGACGCCGCGGCGCCTTCATCGCCGTGGCGACGGTGCCGGCATAGGACAGCTTGCCGAACTCCGGATCGAGTCGGCTGGAGACACGATGGAACACGATGATCTTGCCGGCCGCGCCGGTGGACGAGAGCACATACAGGACGTTGCCATCGCGCGACAGACTCATGTCGACCGGAGCTTCCATTCCGGCCACCGCGGAACCGGTGTCGCTCGGATCATCGACACCATTGACCTCGACCTCCAGCGGGCTGGCGGCAATCAGGCCATAACCCAGACCGGGCGTGGCGTTGCGCGCGTAGACATAGATCGCAGGATCGCCGCTGCCGGTGCGCCCGATGACGTAAACACTGCGGCCATCGGCGCTCATGCTCACGACCTCGCCTGGAGCGGGCGTCGGCCCGACCACCACTTGCAGCGGGGCCAGATCACCCGGCACCGGCGAGGTGGCCGCGCAGGTCCAGTTCACGTTTTGCAGGAAGGCCGGCATGGTGTCCTGCACATGCACATCGTAGGCATCGTCCGGGCCGTGATTGAGCACGCTGACGGTGTACTGGTGCGGCGCACCCGGATGGGCCACGCTCAGGCCATCGTCCTTCTGCACTTCCAGGGTGTAGTTGGCGCGCAGACTGGTGGTGACCCGCGCCTCGCGCGTGCCGGAGACATGGCTCAGGCTGGCGACGTTCTCGACCTGGGCGCCGGCACTCGCCGTGGTCACGACATCGATCTTCACGACGGCCGAACCGCCTGGCATCAGGGCAAGATTCAGGCCCGGGCCGCCATCGCCGATTCCGCCGGTTCCCGTTGTGGCACTGCAACTCGTGGCTTCCGGTGCCACCGCAGGCGGCGGCGCGGCCACCGCCTGGCACGTCCAGTTCGCACCGGGGAAGTTGAAGTCACCGGGGCTGCCGACGGTTCCCGCGCCATCGCGCAAGGTCACGTTCGAAGCCAGACTCGGGCCGTTGTTGCCGGCGACGATTTCGTAGAACAGGCGCGTCACCGCCCCTTGATCTTCACGCTTGTAGAGGCGCTTGCTCAGGGTCAATGCGACCTGCGGCAGCATCGTGGTCGAGACACTGCCTGCGACATCGGGCGCGTCCTGCGGATGGGCTTGCGCGGAGAGCGTCGCGGCAGTCGAGGCTCGCGGATCGAGCATGCCGGTGATGGTGAATTCCACCCGGCTGCTCTGCGGCAGGCGCGTGACCACCGACAGCGCATTGGCGTAGACCGGCGGTGTCGGTTCGGACTGGCCATCGGGTTGGCCATTGATCGTGGTGCAGCTTGCACCATCGAAGGCACGGCAACTGTAGAAGGCCGAGCCGGGAATGAAGCCGCTCGTCGCGCCACCCTGGAACAGCGGCAAGCTGGCCTGGATCGTGGTTTCCGACAGGTTGTTGAAGGCCACGTTGCGCACCGTGACCTTGTAACTGTGCGCCGCACCCGGTACGGCGGTGCCGTCGCCGATGTTCTGCACCTGGATGGTCGCGGCCGACGCCGGGGTGACATCGACGCTGGCCTGGGCCTGGGTCACGCTCGCGGGCATCGCGGTGATCGCGCCCGAGCACGCAGCCGGTGCGGCCGGACATGCCGTCAAGGCCACGTTGGCGGTGTTGTTGATCGTGGTGACGGCGCTGACGGCCGGCACGTTCACCCGGGTCAGCAGGCGGCTGCCGGTACCGGCACGCAGGGCAAAACCCTGGTCGATCGCGACCCCACTGCCCTCGCCCTGCTCACCGGCCTTGCAGTTTGTCGCCGTGGCGATGCTGGTGCCTTCCGCCAGACCGCTGAGCGAGGATCGGCAGTAGGCCCAGCACGGCTTGTTGCCGACCGAGGTGCAGCCATTGGCACTGACGCCCACGAGCTGGGTGTCGAAGGTATCCGTCAGACGCAGCTTCGGACCAGTGGTGTCGAATTGCGGATTCGCCGGATCGACCCCGGCATTGCCGATGTCGCTCGGCCCGTCGTTGTAGACGGTGATTTCATAATCGAAGGAGTTGTTGGCAAAGACCGAGGTGACGGGTTGACCGTTCTGCAACGCGCGCTTGGTCACGCGCACCTTGGCACGCCGATCGATCGCGGAGGCAACGGTTTTCAGGTTGTCGGCGTGATCGATGTCCAGCGGTGCGCCGGTGCCGGTCGGCACGGTGATCTCGGCATCGATGCCGGCGGTCGCGTACAACTCACCCGAACCATGATCAACTGTTACGGCATAGGTCAGCTTGCCGTTCTTGGGGAAGGTGGTGACCGCCGCCACCGCGCTCAAGGCACCCGTCCCGCTCGCGGCCGGGCAAAGGGCACTGCCACTGGCGGTGCAGGTCCATGCGATGGCAGCACCGGCAGCCTCGCTGCGCGCCAGCGAGATCTTGGCGTTGTTGGCAGCATCCGGCCCGGCATTGCTGAATTCGACCGTGAAGGTCGAGCGGCAGCCGGGGGTATAGCTCGTGGTTCCACCCGGACAATCGGTCGCCGGCGTGGCAATCGCGGTCTGGCTCACCTGGGCCGAAAGATTGGCGGCGGCATTGCGGGTACGGCGCGAGGCACTGCCGGAGCTGTTGTTCCCGGTGTTGGTGTCGAGCATTCCCGCCGGTGTCGTCGGCAGGCTGACCGAGGCATCGATCCCGGTCGACGAGTAGCTGTCGTTGACGGTGTGGTTGACGGTGATCGCGTACGTCAGTTTGCCGTTCTTCGGAAACGTCGTGATCGCCACATTGCTCAGCGGCGTGCTGCCACTGGTTGCCGGACAGGTGACACCAGTACCACTGGCCGAACAGGTCCAGTTGAAGCCAAGCAAGGCACCCTCGAAGCGTTTGATCGAGAATGTCGCGCCACCCGCGGCGTCCGGTCCATTGTTCTGCACGACCACGGTGTAGGCTGCGGCGCAGCCTGGGGTATAGGTATCGGTATCGCCCGGGCAATCATTCAACGGACTGGCGATCGTCTCGGCCGTCACGCTCGTCGCAAGATCGGTGATCGGAACGCGGGTGAATTCATGATCCACGGTGGTGGCAGTGGCCGTTTGCGACGCGGTCACGGTCTTGCTGCCGACGGCGTCCGCATCGAACACCAGGGTTGCGGTGATTTCCAGCGAATGGCCCGGCTGGACCACGGCATTGTGGTAGAGCAGGCCCGCCGCACCACCGCTGCCACTGCCCGCGGTGCCACAACTGGAGGCGGGGCTGCCCGAACCGGTGATGCTGCAACTGCGTCCGGTGGCCTGCACGGTCACATCGGTCGGCAAGCTGGCGAGGGTCAAATCGATGTTGCCGGTGGCGGCATCGCCGGTGTTTTCGTAGGTGATCTTCACCTGCCGGGTCTGACCCGGAACATAGGTGCCTGCCGTCGCTGCATCGAAGCTGATGCTGAATGCCGGCGCGGCAGCAGCCTGGGCTGCGAGCGGCACTGACAAGGCCAGAAGCCCGCCAAAGATGTGGCCGAAAAGGCTCGAGTACGGACGCTGGCTGCGTCGCGCGTGCGGCTTGGTCACGGTGTTGTGCCCCTGTCTGGTCTTGTCTCCGGGTCGCAACGCGACCCGCCCCGAACGTCGAAGAACCGCCGGATGTGATCCGACACACGGTTTTCAAATCGTTTTCCGTCAACAAGGCAAGCGAGCAAGCACGGTCAAACCCATCACACTGCTGACGGACGGTACTTTTTGACAGATGAACGGCGTCTTTCGTCCCGACAGCAGCATGGCCACCCTGCGTTGTTGCCGTGTCACGTTGGTGCCATTGGTGCCGTAGGCGCACTGCCGGAGAATCACTATCATTCGCGCCATGAATGAATCCTCCACGAGCACGCCCACCCAGCTCACCGACCTGATCCAGGCCTGGTCGGATGGTCAAGCCGGGGCATCGACCGCCTTGGCCGAACAGGTCTACGGGGATCTGCAGCGGATCGCACTGGCCCAGATCCAGCGCGAACCGCACATGGACATGGAACCGGCGGAACTGGTGCATGAAGCCTGGCTCAGGCTCAGCCATGTCAACGGCGCATTTCCCTCGCGTCAGCACTTCTTTGCCTTCGCCGCACTGCAAATGCGTCGCTTGCTGATCGACTGCGCCCGCGCCAATGCCAGCGCGGCACGGCGCGGCGAGAAGGTCACTCTGAGCCTGCGCCTCGTCGATCCCGGCCCGCAACCCGCGGACATGGCGGCATTCGCGGATGCGCTGGAGCAACTGGAACACCTGGATCCACGCAAGTCCCAGGCCTTTGCCCTGACCGAAATGGGAGGTTTCGATCACCGCCAGGTGGCCGAGATGCTCGACATTTCCCTGGCAACAGTCGAACGCGACCTGCGCTTTGCCCGAGTCTGGCTGGCGGCGAGGATCACGTGAACACGGCCCTGCGCTGGCAGCGCCTGCAGGATCTTTTCCACGCGGCTTGCGAATTGCCCGTGGAGCAACGCGAGGATTTCATCGCGCGTGCTGCGTCGGACGATCCACAATTGCTCGACGAGTTGCGCTCGATGCTGCAGATCGAGGCCTCGGCCACGGCGCGGCTGCATGAATCGGCCAAGGCCACGCAGGATGTGATCGGCGCGGCTCAGGTTCTGCCCGAGGGCACCCGTTTCGGGCCGTGGGCCCTGCTGCACCCGATCGGGCGCGGTGGCATGGGTCAGGTCTATCTGGCCCGACGTGCCGATGGTGCCTACGAGCGCCAGGTCGCCTTGAAACTGACCCACTCGGTCAGCGTCACGCCGCGGCAACAGGCCTTCTTCGAAGTCGAGCGTCAGTTGCTGGCGCAGATGCATCATCCGGCCATCGCCCAGATCCATGACGCCGGCACCGACGCCCATGGCCGACTCTGGCTGGTGATGGAGTACGTCGAAGGCGAACGCATCACCGACTTCTGCAATGACCACGCCCTGTCGGTGCGCCAGCGCATCGACCTGTTCCTGCGCCTGTGCGACGGCGTCCAGCACGCACACCAGAAGGGCGTCGTGCATCGTGACATCAAGCCCGGCAACGTCCTGGTGCGCGAAATCGACGGGGTACCAATGCCCTGTCTGATCGATTTCGGCATCGCCAGCGACCGCTTCAAGACCAGCGAGCCGGCCGGCACGCCCGGCTACATGAGTCCGGAGCAAGCCGCGAGCGAACAACGCTTCGACAGTCGCAGCGACATCTACTCGCTCGGTGCCCTGCTGGGTGAACTGCTTGGAGGAGATCGGCCCGATCCCGCCACCGGCAGCGAGCCTCTCAGCCTGCCTTCGCAACGTCTCGCCACGCTCAAGGTCGAGCAACTGGATCGGCGCGCCCGTGAACGAGGCCTGCCACCGCAGCGCTTGCTGCGCCTGCTGCGCGAGGATCTCGACTGGATCGTGGACAAGGCGATGCAAGCCGATCCCGAGCAGCGCTATCAATCGATCTCCTTGCTCGCTGCCGATCTGCGCCGCTTCCTCGATGGTTACCCGGTCAGTGCCGCCCCGATGCGCCGCACCCTTGCGGCGCGCAAGTTCATGACCCGGCATCGCATCGGCGTCAGCGCCGCCGCACTCGTTCTGATTTCCCTCGTCGCAGGCCTGGCCGGAACGCTGTGGGCATTGCACAAGGCCGAAATCGAAGCCCATCGCAAACAGATTACCGCCGACTTCCTCGGCAGCGTGCTGGCGAGCGTCGATCCGGATGTTGCCGGGGAACTCGACAAGACCCTTCTCCTGCACGTGCTGGACGATGCATCACGGCGCGTGGAGACCGAACTTGCCGATGATCCCGAAGGCCGCGTCGGGGTTCAGTTCACCATCGCCGAGAGCTACACCTCGCTCGGCATGCCGCACAAGGCGATCCCGCTGCTGGAATCGGCGCGCGACCTGGCGCGCAGCAGCAATGCGGTCGGCAGCAACGCCGACCTGCTGGCGGCCCAGCGTCTTGGCACGGCCCTGGTCGATGCCGGAAAGTATCAGGAGTCCGAGACCGTGCTGCGCGACGCGATCGCGGCCGCATCGATTCCCGGGCGCGAACTTCCACCCAGCCTTCTGCCCGATCTACGCTCGCGCCTGGGCTGGACCCTGCGCCAGCGCGGCAAGATGGAAGAAGCCCTCGACCAAGCGCAGAGCGCTTACCAGGATCTTGCGGCGCGCATGCCCGAAAACCACCCGCAACTACTCGACGCCGGTGGTCGTTTCGCCATCTTGCTGAGTGATACAGGTCGCTACGACGAAGCCATCGCGCTGATGCGTGAGATGATCTCGCGCCGCACCGAAGACCTCGGCATCGACCATCCGCGCGTACTCGGCATGCGGCTGAGTCTTGCGGTGTTCTACCTGCAAAAGCGCGACTTCGCCGCCGGCGAACGCGAACTCAAAGCCATGCTCGGTCCGATGGCGCAGCTATACGGGACGGAGTCCTCGATGGTGGCCATGGTGCACGGCAATCTCGGCGGTGCACTGCGTCAGCAGAACAAGATTGAAGAAGCCGGTCCACACTATCGTTTCGCGTACGACTTCAACCTCAAACATGATGGACCCGAAGCACCGAACACCATCATGACCCGTCACAACCTCGCCAACTGGATGCTCGATGCTGGTGAAGCAAAAGAAGCAAACATCGAACAACTGGCGTGCCTGAAGCTGGCCGAACGGGTGTTCGGTGCCGAGCACGACGTGACCGCCGAAATCCTGCGTGGCCTCGGCCTCAGTCAGATCGCGCTTGGCCAATTGGCTGAAGCACGAACGAGCCTGGAGCGTTCGCTGGCGATCAAGACCGCACTATACGGCGATACCGACGGCCCGCTGGCACAGGTGCGCGAGGCCATCGGCCAACTCGAAGCCGCAGAGCACATGCCATCAGGCGATCAGATTCCTCGCGCCAAGATCTCGGCGTCGCCGATGTAGCTGGCCGGGCTCAGTTCCAGCAGCCGTTGTTTGGCCTCTTCCGGCAAATCCAGTGACTGAATGAATCCGCGCATCGATTCGCGCGTAATGCCATGCCCACGGGTCAGAGCCTTGAGCTGCTCGTAGGGATTGGGCAGACCATGCCGGCGCATCACGGTCTGCACCGCCTCGGCCAACACTTCCCAGGCAGCATCCAGATCCTCATCGAGCCGTTGCGGATTGACCTCCAGCTTGCCCAGGCCCTTGAGCAGGGATTCCAGCGCAATCTGGGTATGACCAAACGCCGTGCCCAGCGCACGCAGCACCGTGGAATCAGTCAAGTCGCGCTGCCAACGGCTGATCGGCAATTTGGCGGAAAAATGCCCGAACAAGGCATTGGCCAAACCGAAATTGCCCTCGGCATTTTCGAAATCGATCGGGTTGACCTTGTGCGGCATCGTGCTGGAACCGACCTCGCCCTCCTTCAATTTCTGCTTGAAGTAGCCGAGCGAAACATAGCCCCAGATGTCGCGGCACAGGTCGATCAGCACCGTGTTGGCACGGGCCAGGGCGTCACCCATTTCAGCCACGCAATCATGCGGCTCGATCTGGGTGGTGTAGGGATTGAACTCCAGTCCCAGGCCATGCACGAAGCGCTGGGCGAATGAAGGCCAATCCACCTGCGGATAACTCACCACATGCGCGTTGTAATTGCCGACGGCGCCATTGATCTTGCCGCTCAACTCCACCGCTGCGATCTGCCGGCGCTGACGCTCAAGACGCGCCACCACGTTGGCCATTTCCTTGCCCAGCGTGGTGGGCGAAGCCGTCTGCCCGTGGGTGCGCGAGAGCATCGGCTGCGCGGCATGGGCGTGGGCCAAGGCCCGCAAGCGCGCAATCACCCGATCCAGTGTGGGCAGCAGCACCAGGGTGCGCGCCTCGCGCAGCATCAGCCCGTAAGACAGGTTGTTGATGTCCTCGGACGTGCAGGCGAAGTGCACGAACTCCTTGACCTTGGCCAACTCCGGCTGGGCATCCAGTTTTTCCTTGAGGAAATATTCCACCGCCTTCACATCGTGATTGGTGGTGGCCTCAATCGCCTTGATGCGCGCGCCGTCGGCCTCGGAAAACCCATCGGCGATGGCCCGCAGGAAGGCCTGCGCTTCGTCCGACAATTCTGCCACCTCGGGCAGGCCTGGCTCGGCTGCCAGCGCCAGCAACCAGGCGATCTCGACCTGCACGCGCGCGTGCATCAGGCCGAACTCGCTGAAGATCGGACGTAGCGCCTCGACCTTGCCGGCGTAGCGGCCATCGAGTGGGGACAGCGCGGTCAGTGGGCTGGTCATGGCAATGAAGAGATGAGGAGCAACCGACATTCTAGTGGCTGGCGCTGTCGGCATCACGGCCAGGAGCCTGTTGGGCAAGCCGCGGGGCGGCCCTCCGCGTTCGGTTTGCCGCCGCGCAGTGTTTGCAGGGATGGGAACCAGGAATCCACCCCCTTGCGCAGGAGCATCACCCATGAAATGGCACTATCCCCTGATTTTTCCGATGCTGGTGGCACTGCTGCTCGCCCTGCCCGATCCGGCCACGGCCGCAGCCGAGTTTCCCTATCAGCTCGATCGCAGTTTCAGCGGCGATGGCTACGACCTCAACGCTGATGCCGAGATCGCGCGCAAGGTCGCCTACGACGGCGATGTCGCGATCGTTGCGGCCAGCAAGAGCAACGGCGATGGCACCGTCCAGGTGCGCCTGTACCGCTATGACAAGCACGGCAATCGCCAGCCGTGGGCTGCAACCGGCGACGTGGCGCGGGTGCTGGCCAACAATTATCGCATCACTGCGATCAAGGATCTCGTGGCATCCCCATCCAGCGGCGATCTTCTTCTGCTGCTGGATCGGCAGAACTCCGCGCAGGACACGCGCATCGGCACGATCCTGTTTCGCATCCCGCTGAGCGGAACGAGCGGCGGCACGCTGCTGGCGGCCCAGCCGGGCGGCCAGGTGCAACAACGCTTTCTGGGCGGGCAACTCGCGCTGGCCGGCGACACGCTGTTCATGCTCTACAGCCCGATCGATCCGGATGCCCCCTATGTCAGGGAATCGATCGGTCGGGATGAATTCCATGTTGCCAAGTTCGTCGCCTCCGGCGGTTCCTGGTTGCTCAGTTCCTCCTGGGGCGTGAATGGGGTGCGCGGCTACGAGTATCCCATCGCAAATTGCGACAACCCCGACCCCTACGGTGCCCCCTGCGGTCTGGCCGCCACGCGCATGGTGTACAACGCGAACGACTCCAAGCAGCTCTGGATCGCGGGCAACAACAAGGGCGTGAACGTGCAGGGGCTACACGATGATGGGGTTTTCCTGTTCAGGGTCAGTGCCGTCAACGGCAATCCCGATACCGGTTTCGGCAACGCCGGCTGGGTGTCGCGCAAGCTCGCCGCCGATCCCGGTGCGGTGGAGTCGGCGGTCGATCTCGCGGTGCGGCAGCGGATGTTCTTCGTGCCCCCGAACCCGTTGAAGACCTATGACAACGACGCGTTCCTGCTGGTCTCGGTGGCGCGCGGCTGCGGCAACGGGCTTCGCGTCTATCGCTACAACGACGATGGCAGCTATTCCGACAGCCCGACCGTGGACAACGGGCGCTCCTATACCTTCGGCGGCACCCTGTCGGATGGTACTTGCGATTCTTTCCACGCTCACGCCATGCAATTCCAGGCGCTGGGCACGAGCGGGCCGTTCAACAACTGGTACGAAACCGGCGCGCTCGCGATCGTCAGCCAACTCGAGAGCTCATCCGGCATCAATCTGCACCGTGAATCGGCCATCGTACAGACCCTGGATGCCGACTTCTTGTCGCAACAGAGCCAGCAACAGCCCCAGGTCATCTTCGAAGGTTCTCCAAACGTGATCGGCAACACCCGGGCCTATGACTTCACTGCGACCGCCTGGCACCCGGGTTTGAAGCGACTGATGGCGGTTGGCGAATATTCGACAAGTCGGCCTGCCGTCCCGCCACCAGGCACGGACACGACCCACACCATGCTGGTCAGTGCCCTGCGCGAGGCCCCGCTGTTCGCGGACGGTTTCGAGGACGACTGAGCCGCTCGAGCGCGACTGAATGCCCGCCGTGCCTTGCGCACGGCGGGCGTGAAGGGCGGGCTGTGGAGAATCAGTCCTCGAAGCCGTCGGAGAAGATCGCGGGACCGTCCTCACCATCCGTCAGCAGCAGGCGGGTCACGGTCGCATCGTAATCGGTGCTGTTCCAGCGGCGGGTACCGACCACGGTGATGGCCTCCTTGCCGCCCCCGCCGAGTGTGCTGAGCCACATGCCAAAGGGACGAGACCAGCGGGGCTCCCCCGGGGCGCCGCCATACTCCACGAGCCGATCAGCGTACAGGATGTCGCCATTCGGGCCGTATTGCATCACGCGCGTAGTGGCATGGCTCGGATCGTCGCTGGCAAAGTTCACCGAACGCAGGGCCACGATCAGGTTGTCATTGTCCTCGCGCTGGGCCAGCGCCACGGGCTGGGAATCCGGATTGTAGGACGCACCGATGCCCACCTCCACATTACAGGCATTCAAGTTCGTGCCGGGGGGAATCATGCCCGGGCAAAAGGTGGTGTCGAAGCTGCCATCGGAATTGAAGCGCCCCATGATCATCGGGCGCCTTGCTAGCTCATAGTAGCCGACCGTCCAGCCAGCGTAGGCGAGCTTGTTGCCACGCAGCTTCGTCAGGGCGGTGACCGAATCGTCCTCGTACCCATTGCCGTAGTTGTCGGACTCGAAAAAAACCTGCTTGTCCCACTGCGAGAGGATCTCCCCGGTACTCGAACTCAGACCGGCCAGGTAGCCGTCGGTATCGCCGGCAGTGCCACTGCTCCTGGCGTGGCCCGCAATGATTACGCGGGGGCCATCCAGGTTGTCGACAAGCATGTCATTGACGACCACTTCGGCATTGCTGCCGGTGCTGGCCCAGGAGGGGCGCAGATAGACGTAGCCGCCGCTGCCGAAGCTGCTGTCAAGGGCGCCGCTGGCGGCCGAGATCTTGGCGACAGCGACCTCCTCACCGAGCGTGTTGTGCTTGATGCGCGCGGCGACGTAGAGATACCCACCCTTTTTCACCAGGCGCTGAGCGTAGGCGGCGGTGCGCGGGCCTGCGCCCGATGCACCGAAGGGGAGTGTGCCCCCCAATATCCCGAAGCAACTCGCACTGTCCTGGGCAACCAGATCCACGCAATCCACCCGTATGGCAGGCGGCGCGGCCGTGTTACCCCATATGTTGCTGAGAATATACGCCTTGTCGCCATCCACCCAGGCATCCACCACGCTGTCCTGGGCGTTTCGGAACAGATATCCGTCGATGCCGAAACTCATGTCGGTGATGCCCCCGACATCAATACGCGTGATCCAGGCGCGCTGCCTGCCATCGGTGTGGTTTTGCGCGCCGACCACGTAGTAGCCCTTGAATACGGGGATTGGGACGGGGTTGGAGGCCATTTCCATCCAGGGAAATACGCGGCGACCGCCTTCGACGTCGTTGTACCCACTCGCGGCCGACGGATCCAGGGATCGCAGTCCGGCATCAAAAAAACCCGGATCGAAATCGATGCTGTGCGTCGCCAGCGGTGATGCAGGCGACCCTTCTGCGGCCAGGGCAAGCGACGAGAATGCCATCAGCGCGAGGACCAGGGGCACGGCGGTGACCCAGTGTTTCATTGTCATGTTCTCCATGTAGATACAGGTGCAACATCCGACAGGCGCGTTGCCCGCGCTCCGGCTTGAGGTGATGTGCATTCCAGCAGCGCCGTGGCGCGCGACCGGGATTTTTCGGAACTTCTTCACCCTCGACATGGATAAACACGGTCTGGCACGGAAACATGACATCGGGCCTGGCACGCCCTGCCATTCAGGCCCACACGGGATAGCGTGCTGGCGGTACACCAACACTTCCAGTTTCAGCCGTTCCTAAACCTGCCGCGCCTGGCGGACGCCGATGCTTTCGTGCTCAACCCGCTCGCGCGCCCCTGCGGTACCGGATTTCTCGTCACCCGCTACAACAATGACGGCAGCTACACCAACAGCCCTGCTGTCAACAATGGCCGCTCCTACACCCACGGCGGTGGCAGTTCCGACACCAATCGCGACTCGATCAAGGCCGCTGCGATGGCCTTCATCGGCGAGACCGCAAACATGCTGAGTGGTAATGTGCAAGCCGGCGTGCTGGCGGTGGTCAGTCAACACACCGAGCGCGTACAGGTTGAGATGCTGGTCAGCGCCCTGACCGAAGCGCCGCTGTTCACCGACGGGTTCGAGGGCAACTGAGCCACCCGAGCGCGACTGAACGCCCGCCGCGCCCTGCGCACGGCGGGCGTTTGCGTGCTCGTGTCATGTTCCGCCGCCAAACCGTGTTTTACCTGATGAGCCGCCCAAATCCCGTGCGGTCTGGTTTTCGTCAGGAGTCCTCAACCATGCGCTTGCAACCTCTGTTTCTGCTCTCTGCATTGACCGCCCTCGCCCTTGGCCTGTCCCACCCGGCCATTGCGGGCGTTGGCTTCCCCTATCAGCTTGACCCTACCTTCAGCACCGACGGCTACGACACCAACAACGACGCCGAGATCGTGCGCAAGGTGGCCTACGATGGCGACAACACCATCGTGGCCGCCAGCAAGGATCTGGCCGATGGCAGCATCGAGGTGCGCCTGTATCGCTATGACGCGAACGGCAACCGCCAGAACTGGAGCGCCAGCAACAGCCCGGTGCGGGTATTGGCTGTAAATCCTTTCAAACTCAAGGCGATCCAGGACATGGTGGTATCCCAGTCCTCGGGCAAAATCCTGCTGCTGCTCGACAAGGTGGCCGAAGCCCCCAACCAGAGCGAAACAGCCACCATGGTGACAGCCATCCCCTTGACCGGTGGCAGTGGTGCGACCCCGCTGCGGATCGAACCGCAATCGGGCGGCCCCTACCGCAACATTGGCGCACAACTGGCCTTGTCCGACGACAAGTTGTTCGTGCTTTACAGTCACCTTGATCCGAACGTTCCTTACGATGGTGCTTCCAACAGCACCAGAAAGGAGTTCTCCGTTGCAAAGCTCGTCCACAGTGGGGATCCCAATTCCAACTGGTTCATTGATGTCACCTGGGGCAGCAACGGCCTGCGCAGCTATACCTATGAGGCAAGGATCTGCGTGGATAACGCGGCAATGTTCACTACCTTGTGCGGATTGGCCGCCACCCGCATGGCGTTCAACGCCAACAGCTCCAACGCGATCTGGATCGCCGGCAACGTGACGCGCGACCCGTGGGACACGCCGGCGCTTTACAAGAACGGAGTCTTTCTGTTCAAGATCGACGCCACCACCGGCAACCCGGATACCGGTTTCGGTGATCAGGGTTGGGTCTCGCGCAAGGTCACCAGCGATGCGACGATCGAGCGCGCCGGCGACCTGGTGGTGCGCCAACGCTTCCAGTTTCAGCCGTTCCCGAACCCGCCGCGCCTGGTGGATGCCGATGCTTTCTTGCTCAATCCGCTCACGCGCCCCTGCGGTACCGGGTTTTTCGTCACCCGCTACAACGATGACGGCAGCTACTCCAACGGTCCTGATGTCGACAACGGGCGCTCTTGGACTCACGGGGGTAGCGGCTCCGGTACCGATTGCGACTCGATCAAGGCCACCGCGATGGCCTTCATCGCCGAAACCCCGAACATGGCGACCGGCACGGCGCAAGCCGGCGTGCTGGCGGTGGTCAGTCAGCATACCGAGCGTGTGCAGATTGGCGGCACGGTGGGCAGCCCCATCTTCGGAAATCGCGACTCGGCCGTACTGCAGACCCTCGGCGCCGACCAGTTGTCCTGGAATCTGTATCAGGACAAGCAGTTCGTCTTCACCGGCAGCCCGACCGTGACCGGCACCACCAGGCGCTACGGCTACAGCGACGTGGCCTGGCACGCCGGCATGAAGCGCCTGATGGCGGTCGGCAGCTATGACACCAGTCGCCCGCGCGTGCCACCGCCCGGCACGATCGAAACCCATGAGATGCTGGTCAGCCGCCTGATGGAAGCGCCACTGTTCTCCGACGGCTTCGAAGGCAACTGATAGTCCTGCCTGACCTTGCGCCCGCCACCCTCATGTGTGGCGGGCTTTTTTATTGTCGCCATCCATGACGATGACCCTTGGGGACATCGCTGCGCGATGTCAAAAACGGGGTCCAGGCAGTTTTTGTCTTCCGGATGGTCTTTGCAGCTTTCCTCCTATACTGATGCCTTCCGAGCTGCGGAACGCAAGGCTTCCCTGATATGTGGCAGCCAGGAGCAGGTCGCATTGAATCCAGGCACACCCAATCCGACGATCGAATCCACGATCGAACTTGCCCGCCGTTGCTCTGCCGGTGAAGACGACGCACGCGACGCACTGTTTGCGGCGATCTACGCCGATCTGCACGAGCGAGCACATCGTCTGTTGCGCCAGTCCAGCGGTGCCACTCTCTCGACCACCGCCCTGGTGCACGAAACCTGGTTGAAACTGGCCGGCAGCCGGTTGGAGCCGGCCGATCGCAGTCATTTTTTCTGCATCGCCTCGCGCGCCATGCGCCAGGTGCTGATGAACGCGGCGCGTGATCGCAGTGCGCTCAAGCGCGGTGGCGATCTCGCACGAGTGACCTTGAGTGCCCTGACCACCGGAGAAGAGGCCGATCTGGACGAAGTGTTGGCACTCGACGAAGCCTTGTCCGCCCTGGCCACGGAAGATGCGCGTCTGGCCCAGGTGGTGGAGTTGCATTTTTTTGCGGGGTTGGATTTTTCCGAGATCGCCGAACTTCTGGCGCTCTCCGAACGTACCGTGGCACGCGACTGGCGCGCGGCGCGGGCACTGCTGCGCGCTCACATGGGTACCGAGGCATGAGTTCACCCCATATCGAGCTGCTGCGCAACGCACTCGAACTTGAGCCCGAACAACGCCGGGACTTTGTCACGGCGGCCTGTGGCGACGATCACGAGCTGCTTCAGCGCATGCTGCATCTGCTGGCGCTGGACGAAGGCAAGGACACCCTGCTCGACGGCGCAATCGAACCGCTTGCGGCTGCGCTGCTGGTCAACGCCGACGAAGCCGAGCTCGCTGCATTGCAGCCCGATGAGTGCATCGGCAACTGGCGCATTCTGGCACTACTCGGCAGTGGCGGCATGGGCAGTGTCTGGCTGGCCGAGCGCAATGATGCCGTTTTCCAACAGCGCGTGGCTCTGAAGCTGATCAAGCCGGGCATGGACAGCCAGGCCGTATTGAACTCCTTCGTGCGCGAGCGTGATCTCCTGGCACGACTGGATCACCCCGGCATTGCGCACCTGGTCGATGGCGGTATCGACGCCAATGGTCGTCCCTGGTATGCCATGCGACACGTTGAAGGTGTCACCCTCGACCGCTGGCTGCAGACAAACCCACCACTGCGACTCAGATTGGAATTGTTCCTGGCTCTGTGTCGCATCGTCGCCCACGCTCACCGGCAACTGGTGGTGCATCGTGATCTCAAGCCCGGCAATGTGATGGTGCAGCCAGACGGCACCCCATGTCTGCTGGATTTCGGCATTGCAAAAATTCTCGAGAATGACCACCACGACGCCACCGCCACGATGGCACGTTTCGTCAGCCCGGCTTATGCCGCTCCCGAGCAATTGTCCGGAGGCACGATCACCACGGCCACCGATGTCCATGCCCTGGGTGCCATCCTGTTCGAACTTTTGACCGATACCCGCTACAGCACAGTGCACAGCGGTGGCGATGTTTCGACCCAGCCCTCGCGCGCACTGCGCCGGGCCGCAGCGAGCTCGCCGATTGCGGTGTCCGCCGAAAAACTGCGCGGCGACCTGGATGCCATCACCCAACGCGCTCTGGCACCCGATCCGGAACGCAGATACCGCAGCGCCGATGCCCTGGCTGATGATGTTCAGCGCCATCTGGAAGGTCAACCTGTGCAGGCTCGTCGCGACAGCCTGCTCTATCGCAGCCACAAGTGGGCGCAACGCAATCGTCTGGCGGCAACCGGGTTGCTCCTGGCCGTGGTGGCAATGCTGGCAGGCACCGGCATCAGTCTGTGGCAAGCCCAACGCGCCACGCTGGAAGCCGAACGCGCCAACCGTGAGGCACAACGTGCCGGCCTTGAAGCACAGCGCGCCAACACGATCAAGGATTACCTCATCGGTCTGTTCGATGCCGGGCGCACCAACGAGGCCGGCGTCGCAGCACTGGAGCGACGCGTGGTGGATCTACTCGACGGCAGTGCCGCCAATCTTGGCAATGAGTTGGCCGATGAGCCGGAATTGCGCGATGAAATCTACACCATTCTGATCGAGATCTTCGAATCGAACGAGGCCGGGGAACGCTCGCGCCAACTTGCACAAGAACGCCTGGAGCAGGCCGAAGCCGCATTCGGCAAGGATGATCCTCGCATCGTCCCGGCGCTGCTGATGTGGGCCGGTGTGCGGATCAACCACGATGAGGATCTTGCCACGACCATCGCCGTGCTCGATCGCGCCGAGACCCTTCTCGACCACAGCGCCCGCCATGACACTCTGTCGCAAGCCCTCCTGTTGCGCTATCGCGCCGATGCCTGGAACCGCGCTCCCGACAATGATTTCGGCAGATTCGACTTGCTCGCACAATCCAACCAGTTGCTGCGCCAGTACCACCCCGACAGCGACGAGCTGCTGGTCAACCTGCTCGTGACGGCCCAGGCAGAGGTTTGGACCAAACGTTACGATGCTGCCAAGGTCACGCTCGACGAATTGCGCCGACGTGCGCATGCTCGCCATGGCAATCAGTATCAGATATTGAGCCAGGCCAACTTGCTTGAAGGCCGCATGCAGCTGATGAACGACCAGACAGAACAGGCACTGCACACCTTCCAGCAAGCCCGTGCCGAAATCGAGCGTTTCGGTGGCCCGAACCACAACGACGCGCTGATCGCGCGCTACTTCGAAATCCTGGCATTACTGGCATTGCAACGCTTCGAGGCTGCCGATCAGGCCTGGCAGGAAGCCGATGCCCTGCAGCGTGCGCACTTTACCGACCAGACACAAATCTCCGAGGCTTTGACCGAAGCGCGGACACAGATCGACGCAGCGCTGGGGCGCTCAGTCAAGCCATGAGCCAGTGCCGTGTCCGTATCCGAAAATCCATACGCATCCAGGTTTCATCTCGCACCCGCGTGCCACGCGACGGCTGTGAGCATCTGCAGCGTTGCACTCATGCGGACTGGTGCTGCAATGCACAACAAGACCCGGTGCACTAGAATTGCGCAGATTCCCTTCATTGCATCACGAGTCTGTCCCCATGAAAAACACGCCCAATACCCGCATCGAACACGACTCGATGGGTGAACTGGCGGTTCCCGCCGATGCGCTCTATGGCGCCTCCACCCAACGTGCAGTAGAGAACTTTCCGATTTCCGGCCTGCCGATGCCGGCCAGCTTCATCCATGCCCTGGGCCAGGTGAAGGCGGCCGCGGCGCGCGCCAATCTCGCGCTCGGGCACCTGGACAAGAAGCGCGCCACCGCCATCGTCAAGGCCGCCGGCCAGGTCGCCAACGGCGAAGTCGATGCGCACTTTCCGATCGATGTGTTCCAGACCGGCTCGGGCACTTCGACCAACATGAATGCGAACGAGGTCATCGCCCACCTCGCCAATGCCGATGGCAAGGTACAGGTACACCCGAATGATCACGTCAACATGGGCCAGAGCTCGAACGATGTGATCCCGACCACGATCCAGGTCTCGGCCTGGCTCGAGATCAACCGCAAACTGCTGCCCGCCCTCGTGCACCTGCGCGAAACCATTGAAAAGCGCGCCAAGGAGCTGGCCAAGGTGGTCAAGACCGGCCGCACCCACCTGATGGATGCAATGCCGATCACCTTCGGTCAGGAGCTGGGTGCCTGGGTCGCGCAGATCCGCTCGGCCGAGGCCCGCATCGCCGATTCCGGCAAGCGCCTGTGCAAGCTGCCGCAGGGTGGCACCGCCGTGGGTACCGGAATCAATGCCGATCCACGTTTTGGCAAGCAGTTCTGCAAGGAATTGTCGGACCTGACCGACCTGCGTTTCGAGAGCGCATCCAACTTCTTCGAGGGTATTTCCTCGCAGGATGCGGCGGTGGAAATGTCTGGCCAACTCAATGCCCTGGCCACCAGTCTGATGAAGATCGGCAACGACCTGCGCTGGATGAACTCCGGCCCGCTCGCCGGCCTTGGCGAAATCGAATTGCCGGCGCTGCAACCGGGTTCCTCGATCATGCCGGGCAAGGTCAACCCGGTAATCCCGGAGGCCACCGTGATGGTCTGCGCCCAGGTCATGGGCAATCACACCACCATCACCATCGGCGGCCAGGCCGGCAATTTCCAACTCAATGTAATGCTGCCGGTGATTGCGCTGAACCTCTTGCAGTCGATCGAACTCCTGGCCAATGTCTCGGTGCAGTTGGCCGACACCGCCATTGCCGGCTTCAAGGTGCGTGAGGATCACGTCGCCGAAGCCGTGGCCCGCAACCCGATCCTGGTAACCGCACTGAACCCGGTGATCGGTTACGAGAAGGGTGCCGCGACCGCGAAGCAGGCCTACAAGGAAGGCCGCCCGATCCTGGATGTGGCCAAGGAAACCACCGGGCTTTCGGAAAAGGAGCTGCGCAAGCTGCTCGATCCGGCCGCACTTACCAAGGGCGGCATCCACGGCGCTCCCGGCGGCGGAGCCGGCTGAAGCCCGCACACATCGCGTCATCTGCACGAAGGCCACCGAAATCGGTGGCCTTCGTCGTTTCATCAGGCGCCACGCACTCGCCAACGCAACGTGTACATGTCGCAATCGCAAGCCGCACAAGCTCAAGCCGACCCACATGTTCCATGCGCCTGCTGGCAGCGCGCTGCAGGCTTCCAATCAGGCATCGTCGCGCCGTCGGCGCAACTGGATCGCGGCAACGATCATCGCCACACCAGCCGCCGCACCGACCCACAGATGCGGACCGGCCATCAGCCCGTACATCGCCTTCAGCATCTGCAGACGTGCACCGGATGCGACATCCGTCAGGGACTCCAGCGGCATCGCGCCAATCCACGTGCCGGGGAAGACGCCCAACAGCAGGTGCCCGACCACGTTCTTCCAGAACCAGGTGCTGTGCAGGTCGACATTGCCCATCCAGTCGAACCAGCTCAGGAACACGCCGGCAAAGATCGGCAACGTCACGGCCCAGAGGAAGGGCTTGCTCCTGGCCCAGGCCGAGCACAGCAGCAGCCAGCCGGCACTCGGCAGCGCCCACAGCACATAGATCGGCAAGGCAGCGAGCAAGACGCCGATATTGGCCAGCAGGCTGCCCGGCGACCACAGCAGGGTGATCGGGTTGCCGTGATGGATCACAACGAACACCGAAAGCACCAGCAGGAAGGCCACCATGCAGACGATGCCGACGCCGGTGGCAATGATGGGTGCCGTCAGCAAGGCACTGGCGACCTTGGACAACACGGTATCGCGATCGGACAGCGGCAATGATTTCCAGAACAGCACGCTGCGGTCGCGACGTTCGTCGTAGAGGCTGCCCAGGCAATAGAAGAACACCACGAAGCCCAGCACCAGCATTGGCCAGATCATCGCGGATGACAGGGTGGCGGCAACGCCCTCGGACAATTGCTCGATGTTCTTCGGAGTCATCTCCATCGTGATCGAACTGAGGTCGAGGCCATTGACGATGACTCGACCATCGCCGAGCGCGGCCTTGCCTGCCTTCAGCGTCCGGCCCGCCATGATCTCGGCGAAGATCAATCCCATCACGGTCAGCAGCAGGGAGATCCCGCCGGCCCAGATCGGCGCCCAGAAGAAGCCGCCCTTGTGCTCCCAGAATTCACGTCGCAGCAGCCAGACGAAGCGTTGCAGCGGCGAGATCATGGTGGCTTGCGGGTTCATGCGCAGGCCCGCGTCGATGTGCGCCGACTTGGCGTTCGCGTTCGAGGAAATCACCTCATCGTGCGTGTTCATGCGTAGGTTCCTTTCATCGTGGCGACGAACAGATCGGCAACATTCGGGGTGCGGATGTCGCCCAGTTCGGCGAGGCGGGATTTTTCGATGCCGTCGAACAGGAAGACCGACTTGCCGAAGACCTGGCGCTCGTCCAGTGGCTTGAGCGCACGCGCGGCTTCGATCCGCTCGGGACCGACCATCACCTCGGTGTAACGCTCGCCAACCTCCTCCATGCTGGCCGACAGGGCGATCCTGCCAGCCTGGATGAAGATCAGATCACTGAGGATGTGCTCGACCTCCTCGATCTGGTGGGTGGTGATGAGGATGGTCTTGTCATCATCGAAATAGTCTTCCAGCAAGCGTTGGTAGAACTGCTTGCGATAGAGGATGTCGAGGCCGAGTGTCGGCTCGTCGAGCACCAGCAGCTTGGCGTCGATCGCCATCACCAGGGCGAGGTGCAACTGCACGATCATGCCCTTGGAAAGTTCCTTGATGCGTTGTTGCGGAACGAGCTTGGTGCCCTTGAGGAAGGCCTCGCAGCGCACCCGGGAAAAACGCGGATGCACGCCCTCGACGAAGTCGATCGCCTGCCCGACCCGCATCCAGCGCGGCAGGATCGCGACATCGGCTATGAAACAGACCTCTTCCATCAGGGCATCGCGCCGAGTCCGTGGATCCATCCCGAGCACGGTCAGCTCACCCTCGAAGTCGGTCAGCCCGAGGATGGCCTTGAGCGCGGTGGTCTTGCCGGCACCGTTGGGCCCGATCAGGCCGACGATGCGCCCCGGCTCGATGCGGAAACTGGCCTGGTCGAGTGCCGGCTTGCCGTTGTAGGACTTGCCGAGTTGCTTGGCGACGATGGTGCTCATGCGGATTCCTTCGGGTGGGTTCCTGCGTCCTCGACCTGGCCACGCAACTCGTCCCAGGACAGATCCAGGCGACGGATGCGGGCGACGATGGCCGGCCATTCATTCTTGAGGAACTGGCGACGTTCGGATGCGAGCAACTGTCGAGGCGCCTTGTCGGTGACGAACATGCCGAGGCCGCGGCGTTTTTCCACCATGCCCTCGTCGGCCAATTCCTGATACGAGCGCGAGACGGTGATCGGATTGAGCTGGTATTCGGCGGCGACCTGGCGCACTGATGGCACGGCGTCACCGGGTTTCAGCACGCCATCGAGGATCATCGCCACGATGCGCTCCTTCAGTTGCAGGTAGATCGGAGTGGTGTCATTCCAGATGACGGCCATGTTCAGGGACTCGATGTGGAAGGCACGCGCGGCAGCATCGTGCCAAAGGAAAAATACGGCATGCGGAAGGCGCTGCCCGGCTCCAGCACATGATGGACCGCCGTCGCCTCCACCTCCTCGGCAACCTGGTCGGCGGTTTCGACCTGGACGTGAGCCATTGCCTCGACCGTCACCGCTTCCGGCTTGTCACCCGCGACCCAGCCGACCACGAGACCCAGGGCCAGAACCGTCAGTACCACGGAAATACGTTGCCTCTTGCGTCGCATGAGAACTCTCCTTTGCTCGGGTGAGTTGATCTGGTGTGGTAGTAAACTACAACACTAGAATTCGACATGCAAGCACTTTCTTTCCGGCCTGGTTCAGGCTCGGTTTCGAAATGGGAATTTGCGCGCGACAACGGGTCGCGCGTCGCGCGACCCGCACGCAATCAGCCTCGAATGCGCCCGCGCAGGCTCTCGGCCGTGTGTTCGCCCGGCTCCGCGATCAGGGCTCGTGCGTCATCGAGGCGGCCCCAGACGTTCCAGAGCAGGACACCCCGCACGCGTCCGCCCTCGGTGTAATACACGACACCTTCGCGATTGGGCTCGACCCAGTCTTCGACCACATCGAGCCGATTGTCGAGGCTGCCGGTGGCCTCGTAGCCCAGATCGAAGAGATCGGAATAGAAGAACGGCAACTGCGTGTACGGCTCGGGCTTGCCGGCCATGGCGAGACCGGCAATGCGTCCGGTGGAAAGCGCCGCATCCTCGTGTTCGACCCGGATGCGCCGACCGAGCGCCTGGCTCGGAAAATTCGCGACATCGCCAGCGGCAAAGACATCGGGCAGGGTCGAGCGCATGCACTCGTCGACGTGGATGCCGTTGTCGACCGTCGCGCCCGCTGCCTTGGCGAGTTCGACATCAAGCACGATGCCCATGCCGGCGACCACGCCGTCGGCTTCCAGCGTGCCGCCATCGTCGAGTTCGAGCCGCACCGTGTCGCCCGTCTGCGCGCCACCCTTGACCAGCCGCCCGGGATGGATCTCGATGCCGCGCTCGCGATAGTAGTCGCCGATGAACGCGCTCAGCCCAGCCGGATACACCCGCGCGCCGAGTCGATCCTCGGGAAACACCATCGTCACCCTGACCCCATTCAGGCTCAATCCGGCGGCAATTTCGCAGCCGATGAAGCCGCCGCCGACCACCACGACATGGGCACCCTCGGTCGCGATCGCGCGCAGACGGTGGTAGTCGTCGAGGCCACGATAGGCCAGCACGCGGTCACCGGAGAAGGCCAGGCGTCGGGGCGCTCCACCACTGGCGATCAGCAGCTTGCCGTAGCCGTACTCGTCGCCATGATCGTCGCGCACCCGATGCGCATCGGCATCGATCGACACCGCACGCCGTCCGAGGTGCAGGCTGGCGCCGGTCTGCGCCACCGGACGCCAGATGCTTTCCTCGGTCGCATCCTTCCACAGCGCCTTGCTCAAGGGTGGACGGTTGTAGGGCGGATGCGACTCGGCCCCGAGCATGCCAATGCTGGCACCGGGCGCAACTTCGTGAATGGCCTGCGCCGCAGCTTCGCCAGCCATGCCGGCGCCGATGATGAGATGATCGTAGTGGTACTGCATGTCCTGCTCCTTGATGGAAAATTCGTTCAAGCCTGTGCAAAAACCTGGCAACGACGTGCGCTGCGTGCGACGTCCGCACCCCGCATGAAGTCGCATGCATCGCCAATGCGACATGCGACGCGCTACTCTTTGTGCTTTGCAACAACCCACTCTTCCGATGAAACGCCCGCAACAGATTGCCCATGCCCTGACCCTGCGCCGCCTGCACAACCGGCGCGAGATCCTGCTCCTGCCCAATGCCTGGGATGTCGGCAGCGCCATGCTCTGCAAGCATCACGGTTTTCCCGCCATCGCCACGACCAGCGGCGGCATCGCCTGGGCGCTGGGTTATGCCGATGGCGAACAGGCGCCGCTGGACGAGGTGCTGGACGTGGTCGCGCGCATCGTGCGTCGGGTGCGCCTGCCACTGACCGTGGATCTGGAAACCGGCTACGGCGAAACCCCGGAACAGGTCGGGGAAACCGTGCGCGCCCTGCTCGCCACTGGCGCCGTCGGCATCAACCTCGAAGATGGCGCTCCTGGGCACGGTCCGCTGCGACCACTGGACGAAGCGGCCGCACGCCTCCGCGCGGCGCGTGCGGCGGCCGACAAGAGCGGCATCCCGCTGATGATCAATGCCCGAATCGATCTCTGGATGCAGCCGACCGATGATGCCGCGGCGCCACTCGATGCCGCGATCGAGCGCGCCCGCGCCTACCTGCAGGCGGGAGCGGATTGCATCTATCCGATCGGCCTGCGTGACCTCGACGTGCTGCACGACTTCATCGCGGCGATCGACGCGCCGGTCAATGTCGCGGCGGGTGCGGGGCTGGCACCACTGGAAGAACTCCAGCGCATCGGCGTGGCGCGGGTCAGCATGGCCACCCGGCTCGCCTGCCTTGCGCTCGGCGCGGTCGATCAAGCGCTGCGCTCGGTGCGTGACAGTGGGCGCTTCGACGCGCTCGCTGCGGATTTCAGCTACGCCGACGCACAACGCCTGTTCGAAACCTGAGATCACACGCCCACCACCCATCACTCCGTTGCGCCTTCCTGCAGCGGAGTTCCGATGCGGAAGCGACAAGCGGGTGAACCGCGCAGCAGACAGGCGGAATGTTCGATCCGGCGTCCGCTCGCGGCCTTCAGGAAGGCGACATCGAAGGCGCACACGTCCGGGTACTCGTGCGCGAGTGAGTGGAACACGCAATTCCAGGTCTCGACCTGGCTCTCGCCATCCTCGTGCACGACGTCGGCCTCATAGCCCAGCGCATCGAGCTGGCTTGCCAGCGCACGCGCGATGCCATCCTCTTTCGCACTCTCCAGCGGCGCCGCGATCGAGGTTCCCAGCTCGGCACCGAGCTCGGCCAGCAGTGCGCGCACTTCGACCCGACCCAGACGCTGGTGCAGGCGCTTCAGCAGGGCGTGGGTGATGATGCCGTAATGGCGCGGGAAGAGATCACGTCCGGCCGGCTGCAGGACGAAGCAGGCCCGCGGCCTGCCGCCGGTGGCGTGCGCCTGTCCGCGCGCCACCCAACCTGCCGCCATCAATGCGGTCAGGTGCTGGCGCACGGCATTGTGGGTGACACCGAGCGTCGCACAGAGATCCTCGACGCTTGCGCCCTGCGGCGCCTGCAGCAGCGCACGCAGCAATTTCTGCTGCGTGCTGCCGAGCTGGCGAAGGGCGCTGGTCGGATTCACGAAACCTTGTCCGGGAACTGCTTGGCGATCGCATCGGCGAGCGCGTTGCCTAGAGTATCCATGTGTGCCTGCATGTGCACCCATGTCTTGGCTTCGGCGGCAAAGTCGCCGCTCATGATTTCCTGGATCTGGGCCTGATGGTCGCCGATGTGCATCACCAGCAAACCACGCACGCCATCCACGGTCAGGTTCGGATTGGCGCCGGCGAGGAACCTGGCGATCGCCTCGGCATTGGTGTTCAGATCCTGGAAGGCACGGGTTCCGGCCGCCTTGTCACCGCTTTTGCCGGCGTCGGTCATGGCCTTCACGCCATTCCAGTGACCGGCGAGCAAGTCGAGGATGCCGGTGCCAGCGTCGGCGCCGTACACCCCGGCGACCGCAGCGGCAATCTGCTTGGCGTTCTCGACCGTGGCTTCGGCCGCGGCGTTGGCCGCAGCAGCATCACCGGCACGCACCGCCATCGCGTAGGCGCGTGTGCCATCGACGTGCCCGTGCCAGAGCGCACGCATCGCCACGTGCAGTTGCGGCGCGACGTCCGTTGCGGCCTGCTGTGTCGCCGCGGCATGGGCTTCTTCGGCCTGCGCAGGCAGCATCGTGCTCATCGACAGGCCAAGGGCCAGGGCACAGGCAAGGGAAAGGATTTTCATGATCATGACTCCACTGCAAACCGTCTCGCTGGCGGCAAGCACAGACTTGGGCATCCTTCACTGTTTTTCAACACATCCATGTGTAAAGATTGAAAACACGTGAATCACCCTGCTGCCAGGGCGTCGTTCCGGAGCTGCTCACGGCAATTTCCGGGCAACGACGACCGGAACGCGGTGCCACAATCGCTTCCCCGGATCTGCAACCTTCACCATCAGGAGACCGCCCCATGCGTGTTCTGCATCCTTGTTCAGTGTCTTCGATCGTCCTCGCCGCAGCGTTTGCGGCGGGTGCTGCCGTGGCCGCGGAAGCGCCGACCTTCACCATCGTCTCGCCGACCGATGGCGCGACGGTGTCGAGTCCGGTGACGGTGATGGTCGAGGTCAAGGGCGGCACCATCGGACGCCCGGCCGATGGTCTGGACCATCTCCACATCGCCATCGATGGCGGTCAGGAAACTCCGATCTACCAGCCCGGTCCGATCGTCCTGACGCTCGACCCCGGCGAGCACAGCCTGTCGATGGACATTGCCGGTCCGACCCATCGTCCCTATGGCCCGCCGACGCAGATCCACTTCACCGTGCAGTGAACCCATCGTCCCCGCCAGACCTGCGCCTGCGCCGACACGATGCCACCAGTCGCGTCCTGCATGCCCTCGACGCACTGCTCGTGCTGGCGCTGCTGGTCAGTGGCGCAGCGCTGGGCGAGTGGCTTGCACCCGCGCTCGTGGCACGGCTCGGTGGACACGAGGCGATCAACGCCGCACACCAATGGCTCGGCCTCGCCTACGTCAGCGCGATCCTCGTGCTGGGCATCGTCCTGCGCAGGAGACTGGCGGGACTGATTCGGCATCTGCACCACTGGCAGTGGCGCGAGTTGCGTTGGCCTGTCGCCTTCCTGGCACATCTGCTGGCTCCCGGAACCCACCGCGCACCGTTTCATGCCGGTCATTTCGACCCGCTGGAACGTCTCGTCCTCGCCGTCCTGTGTCTCGCCCTCGCCGTGGTCGCAGCGAGCGGCCTCTATCTCTACTGGCTGCCGGACGCGCCGCGCTGGGTATTCATCGTCGCGATCCGCGCCCACATGTACGCCGCCTCGACCCTGCTCGTCGCACTTTCGCTCCACGTCCTCGCCGGTCTTGGAATACTGCCCACGCACCGCGGCATCGCTCGCGCGATGTTCGGTGATGGCCGTGTTTCGGAAACCATGGCGCGCACACTGTGGCCGGCATGGGCCGAACACGCGGCGCGGGCTCGGCGTTGCGATGATCGTGCCGGAACCTGTCCGGACACGGCCACGAAGAATCCGCACCGCGACGATGCCACGCTATCCTGAGCAGCCGGAGGACTCGATCATGACCACTCGCACGATTTACCCGTGGCTTGCCGCCACACTGCTCGCGCTGTGCCTGCCGCTCGGTGCCCGCGCAGGCGAATGCAGCTCCCTGCTCGATCGCGAGCTGCGCCCACTTGCCGGCAAGACGCCGGAAAGCCTCTGCCGACACCAGGGCAAGGTGCTGCTGCTGGTCAACGTTGCCAGCAAGTGCGGCTTCACCCCGCAGTACGAGGGTCTGGAAGCGCTGCACGAGCGCCTGGCACTGCGCGGCTTTGCCGTACTCGGCTTCCCGTCCAATGATTTCCTCGGACAGGAGCCGGGCAGCGAGGAGCAGATTCAGGAATTCTGCAGCCTGACCTACGGGGTGAAATTCCCGATGTACGAGAAGGTCCACGTCAAGGGCACGCAGGCCACGCCCCTGTACCAGGCACTGCGCGAGGCTACCGACGAAGCGCCGGGCTGGAACTTCCACAAGTACCTGATCGACCGTGATGGCAAGGTCGTGGCAAGCTTCGGCAGTCGCACCAAACCGGACGATCCGGCCCTGCTGGAACGGATCGAGGCCCTGCTTGCGGCCGAACCCGAACCATCGGCAACGACACAATGAACCTTGGCCGCGCACCGCGGTCACAGCCACCGACGTTGCGCGCAGCCGGTCCCGAGTCGCACAATACGCCGCTTTCGCACCCGCTTCGGCGGGTGTTTTCCTGAACTCTCCCAATGGAGCCCTCGATGAACCTTACCCTGCGCCACACCCTGCTTGCCGCAGCCGCGATCACCTTCCTCGGCGCCTCCAGCGTCGCCTTCTCCAAGGACAAGCTCGAAACCCAGCGCGACAAGGAAAGCTACCTCGTCGGCATGCAGATCGGCAGCTCGATGCAGCAGATCAAGGGTGAGGTCGACCTGCCGCTCGTGTTCCAGGCGATCGAGACCGTGATGAAGGACGGCACGCCGCTGCTGTCGGACGCCGAGGTCGGCGAGGTGCAGAAGGCCTTCGCCGAGCGCCTGCAGGCCAAGCACGCTGCCGAGCTCCAGGCCACCGCCACCAAGAACAAGGACGAAGGCGACGCCTTCCTCGCCAAGAACAAGAACGAAAAGGGCGTGAAGGCCACTGCTTCCGGCCTGCAGTACCTGGTCGTCACCGAAGGCAAGGGTCCGAAGCCGACTGCCACCGATCGGGTCAAGGTGCACTACACCGGCACCCTGCTCGACGGCACCAAGTTCGACAGCTCGGTGGATCGCGGCCAGCCGGCCGAGTTCGCCCTGAACCAGGTCATCCCGGGCTGGACAGAAGGCCTGCAACTGATGCCGGTCGGCAGCAAGTACACCTTCTGGATTCCATCCAATCTGGCCTATGGCGACCGTGGCACGCCCGGCCCGATCGGCCCGAACGCGACCCTCAAGTTCGACGTCGAGTTGCTCGAAATCGTCAAGTAATCCCGACACCGCGCCGTATCGAAAAGGCCGATGCACCCGCGTCGGCCTTTTCGTTTTTCCCGCCCCGTCATTCCTGGATCGATCCAGCCACAGGCTTCCACCGCTGCATCCATGCGTACCCTCCACCTGCTGAATCCACTGCTGTTGGCAGCCTCGCTGGGCGCCTGCACGATCCCGGCGCATCGCGTCGTCGACAATCCCGACTCTGGCCGGACCCAGGTCGAGGCCCTGCCCGATTCCACCCCGGGAGAGCGTCTGAAACTCGCCGTCAACGAACGCTTCCTCATGCCGTTGCCGGAACTCGACAACGCCCCGCCCGAGTACCCGCACGCGATGCTGGCCAAACGCCTGCCACCGCGCATCCTTTGCCTGAGCCTGTCGATCGATGCGGACGGCGCGGTCACGGCGGCCACCCCGATGATCGAGGGCGAGGCCTGCGCAGCCGGCAGCCTGACCGAAGAACCCTTCATCCAGGCCGCGATCGACGCCGTGCGGGGCTGGCAATTCATCCCGGCGGCGCGCTGCATCTACCCCGACAACGCGCCCGTCGGTGGCGCCTGCGGTCTCGATGGCAGCCATGAAGAACCGCAGGCGATCAGCCTGGCATTCCGCTTCCGCTTCGAACAGGTTGATGGACAAGGGCGTGTGCGGATTGACTGAGGAGTGGATCACGGGCCGGACGGTCATTTTGCTGCTGTGCAGAACATTTCTGCTTGACACAGGCGGAAAATCCGTGTTTCGTACATGCGGCAGTGCCACAATCCCGTAGCGTATGGCGTGAGCATCGACGCGTCCGGGGCACTGCATCCCTCCACCCGGCTTGCGATGGTCCCGACATGTCAGAACAGCTTCCCAGCGGCGCCGAAATCGTGGTTCGCGCCTTGCGCGACCAAGGCGTGCAGCACATCTTCGGCTACCCCGGCGGCGCAGTGCTGCCGATCTATGACGCAATCTTCCAGCAGGAAGACATCCAGCACATCCTGGTCCGGCACGAACAAGGCGCATCCCATGCCGCCGAAGGCTATGCCCGTTCCACCGGCAAGCCCGGCGTACTGCTCGTCACCTCCGGACCCGGTGCCACCAACGCGGTCACCGGCCTGGCCGATGCGATGCTCGACTCGATCCCGCTGGTCTGCATCACCGGCCAGGTGCCGACCCATCTGATCGGCACCGATGCCTTCCAGGAATGCGACACCGTCGGCATCACCCGCGCCTGCACCAAGCACAACTACCTGGTGAAGGACGTGAATGACCTCGCCCGGATCCTGCACGAGGCCTTCCACATCGCCACCAGCGGTCGGCCCGGCCCGGTCGTGGTCGACATTCCCAAGGACGTGCAGTTCAAGCGTGGCCACTACCAGCCACCACGAGCCGGACACGAGCAACTGCGCTACCAGCCGCAGACCCAGGGCGATCCGGCACGCATCGCACAGGCGGTGGAACTGATCCTCGCGGCCAGACGCCCGGTGTTCTACGTTGGCGGCGGGGTGATCAATTCCGGTCCGCAGGCCTCACGCCTGCTGCGCGAACTGGTCGCCGCGACCGGCTTCCCCGTCACCGCCACCCTGATGGGTCTGGGCGCGTTTCCGGCCAGTGATCCCGCCTGGCTCGGCATGCTCGGCATGCACGGCACCTACGAGGCCAACCTGGCGATGAACCAGTGCGACGTGATGATCGCGCTGGGGGCGCGCTTCGACGATCGCTGCACCGGCCGCCTCGATGCCTTCTCGCCGGGCTCGCGCAAGATCCACGTCGATATCGATCCATCCTCGATCAACAAGGTGGTGCGGGTCGAAGTGCCGATCGTGGGCGACTGCGCCAGCGTGCTCGAAGCCCTGCTTGCCGCGGTCGGGTCGCGTGTCGCGGAAATCGACCTGCGCGCACGCGAGGCCTGGTGGGCGCAGATCGACACCTGGCGGGCGCGACGCTCGCTTGCGTACACGAAATCAACGCAAACGATCAAGCCACAGTACGCGATCGAGCGTCTCCACGCCCTGACCCGTGACCGCAGGACCTACATCACCACCGAAGTCGGCCAGCACCAGATGTGGGCGGCGCAGCACTTCCACTTCGACCAGCCCAATCGCTGGATGACCTCGGGCGGCCTGGGCACGATGGGCTACGGCATTCCGGCCGCGGTCGGGGTGCAGACCGCGCACCCGGACGCACTGGTGATCGACATCGCCGGCGAGGCCAGCGTGCTGATGACGATCCAGGAGATGTCCACGGCGGTCCAGCACGATCTGCCGATCAAGATCTTCATCCTCAACAACGAATACATGGGCATGGTCCGCCAGTGGCAACAACTTCTGCACGGCGGGCGCTACTCGCATTCCTACTCGGCCGCCCTGCCCGATTTCGTCAAGCTCGCCGAAGCCTTCGGTGCCAAGGGCATCCGCGCCTCGACCCCGGAGGAACTGGACGATGCGATCCTCGCCATGATCGACCACCCCGGCCCGGTGATCTTCGATTGCCGCGTCGACAAGGTCGAGAACTGCCTGCCGATGATTCCCTCGGGCGCAGCACATTTCGAGATGATCCTGCCCGATGCCGCCGATGCCGAAGTGACCGAAGCCGGTCGCATGATGGTCTGATCCCGGAGCACCCACGATGTCCTGCCAGAACGAATCCTGCTGCACCGCCGACGCCCCCGCACCGAAGCCGGCACCCGCGCAACCGGCCTCGGCCTACTTCCTGGTCGAAGACGCCCCGCGCGCGGTGCGCGCGACGCTCTCGATCCTCGTCGACAACGAGGTCGGTGCGCTGGCGCGTGTGGTCGGGCTGTTCTCCGGCCGCGGCTACAACATCGAGTCGCTCACCGTCGGCGAAACCGATCACCAGAAGCACACCTCGCGCATCACCGTCGTGACCTCGGGCACGCGCCAGATCATCGAGCAGATCAAGGCCCAGCTCGGGCGCCTGATCCCGGTGCGGCGCGTCGTCGACCTGTCGCTCGACAAGGCCGGGGTCGAGCGCGAAATGGCGCTGGTGAAGGTCTCCGGCACGGGCGAACAGCGCGCCGAGATGCTGCGCCTGTCGAACGTGTTCCGCGCCCACGTCATCGACATCACCCACACCAGCTTCACCTTCGAACTGACCGGCTCGCCGACCAAGATCGATGCCTTCGTCGAGCTGATGATCCCGCTCGGTCTGGTCGAGATGAGCCGCACCGGCGTGGTCGCGATCGGGCGCGGCGACGAGGCCACCTGAGCACACCGCGGCGCATCGATCCGAACATGCGCCCACGCCCGTCACCCATGTCCTTTGTCACATGACGCGCCGTTCCCCGGCGCGTCACCATGGCCTCCCGCGCTGAACGCGCGCAGCTGGCTTGTGGACGATCCATGGACAGACGCGATTTCATCAAGATCGGCGGTGCCGGCCTCGGCAGCCTGATGCTTCCCTCGTTCGTCGGCCGCGTCATCGCCGCCGAGGAGCTGCTCTCCACGCTCGACCTTGCGACGAAGAAGAAACTTGCCGATGCGGCGCTGGCCGCGGCGAAGACGGCGGGAGCGACCTATTGCGACGTCCGCATCGGGCGCTACCTGCGCCAGTTCGTGATGACGCGCGAGGACAAGGTCCAGAACATCGTCAACATGGAATCCACCGGCGTCGGCATCCGCGTGATCGCAAAAGGGGCCTGGGGCTTTGCCGCGACCAACGGGCTGTCGAGCGCGGCGGTGGCGAAGGCCGCCGGCGAGGCCGTCGCGATCGCCAAGGCCAATGCCACGCTGATGCGCGAGCCAGTACAACTGGCGCCGGTGCAGGGCGTCGGCGAGGTGAGCTGGAAGACGCCGATCGTGCGCAATGCGATGGCCGTGCCGATCAAGGACAAGGTCGAACTGCTGCTGGGCGTCAACGCCGAGGCGCTGAAGGCCGGCGCCAACTTCGTCAATTCGACCCTGTTTGCGGTCAACGAACAGAAATACTTCGCCTCGACCGACGGTTCCTACATCGACCAGGACATCCACCGCATCTGGGCGCCACTGTCGGTCACCGCGATCGACAAGGAGAGCGGCAAGTTCCGCAGCCGCGGCGGGCTGTCCTCGCCGCGCGGCATGGGCTGGGAATACCTCGATCCCAAGCCCGCGGACGCGGTCGAACTGCCCTGCGGCGTCACCGTGTACCGGGATTCCTACGACATCCGGGCCGATGCCATCGCCGCAGCCCGCCAGGTGCGCGAGAAACTCGCGGCAAAATCAGTCACGCCAGGCAAGTACGACCTCGTGCTCGATCCATCCCACACCTGGCTGACGATCCACGAGTCGGTCGGGCACCCGCTCGAACTCGACCGCGTGCTGGGCTACGAGGCCAACTTCGCCGGCACCAGCTTCGCCACGCTCGACAAGTGGAAGGAGCATTTCCAGTACGGCAGCGACACGGTCAACATCTTCGCCGACAAGACCCAGCCCGGTTCGCTCGGTGCCGTGGGCTACGACGACGAGGGCGTCAAGACCGGACGCTGGGATCTGATCAAGGACGGCAAGCTGGTCAACTACCAGGCGATCCGCGACCAGGCCCATATCCTCGGTCTGAAGCAATCTCAGGGCTGCTGCTATGCCGATTCCTGGTCGAGCGTGCAGTTCCAGCGCATGGCCAACGTCTCGCTCGCGCCGGGCAAGGACACGCTCGCACCCGCCGCGATGGTCAAAGACGTCGAGAACGGCATCTACATCGTCGGCGACGGTTCCTTCTCGATCGACCAGCAACGCTACAACGCCCAGTTCGGCGGCCAGCTCTTCTACGCGATCAAGAATGGCGCGATCACCGAACCGATCGAGGACGTCGCCTACCAGATCCGCACACCCGAATTCTGGAACTCCTGCGTCGCGATCTGCGATGAGAGCGACTATCGCCTCGGCGGCTCCTTCTTCGACGGCAAGGGCCAGCCGAGCCAGTCCTCGGCGGTGTCGCACGGTTCGGCCACCGCCCGCTTCAACGGCGTCAACGTCATCAACACCGCGCGCAGCCTGGGCTGAGGAGAACGAAGAATGAGCATTTTCAGCGAAGAACGCGCCCGCGCCATCCTCGATACGGCAATCAAGGCATCGAAGGCCGACGAGTGCAGTGCCACCCTGTCTGGCAGCCGCACCGGCAACATCCGCTACGCCCTCAACTCGATCTCGACCGCGGGCCAGGTCGACGATGCCAGCCTGATGATCGTGGTCGCCTTCGGCAAGCGCACCGGCATGGTCACGACCAATGCCCTCGACGATGCCTCGATCGAGGCCGCCGTGCGCCGCGCCGAGGAGCTGGCAAAACTCGCACCGGAAAACCCCGAGTTCATGCCGGCGATCGACAAGCAGGACTACACGCCGTCGGCGACCTTCAACGAGAAAACCGCAGCGATCACACCCGCGTACCGCGCCAGCGTCGCGTCCGACTGCATCGAACCCTGCCGCACGGACGGATTGGTCGCCGCCGGCTTCTTCGTCGACAACCAGGTCGTGATCGCCACCGCCAACAGCAAGGGCAATTTCGGCTACCAGAAATCCGCCGGCATGGATTTCACCTGCACCGTGCGCACCGAGGACGGGCGTGGTTCGGGCTGGGTTGCACGCAACCTCGCCGACGTCTCGGCCTTCGATGTCAAACGCGACATCCAGACCGCGATCGGCAAGGCCAAGGCCTCGGTCGACGCGCGTGCGCTGGAACCGGGCAAGTACACCGTCATCATGGAACCGGCCGCGACCGCCGGACTGATCAGCTTCATGCTGTGGGGCTTCGATGCACGCAGCGCCGACGAGGGCCGCAGCTTCCTGTCGAAGAAGGGCGGCGGCAATCGCCTTGGCGAAAAGATGTTCGACGAGCGCGTCAGCCTCCACGCCGATCCGTGGAACGAGCAGGCCGCGGTGTTGCCGTGGGACATGGAAGGGCTGGCGCGCGCCAAGACCCCGATCATCACCAGGGGCGTGGTCGACTACCTGCAATACTCGCGCTACTGGGCGCAGAAGCAGGGCCGCAAGGCTGTCGGCCAGCCCGGCAATTTCATCATGGCCGGCGGCGACAAATCGACCATGGACCTGGTCAAGTCCACGCGCAAGGGCATCCTCGTGACCCGTACCTGGTACATCCGCATGGTCGATCCGCAGACCGTGCTCCTCACCGGCCTCACCCGCGACGGCACCTTCTACATCGAAGACGGCGAGATCCGATATCCGATCAAGAACTTCCGCTTCAACGAATCGCCTGTGATCATGCTCAACAACATCGAGGAACTGGGCAAGCCGGAGCGGGTGCAGGGCGACGAATCACCCTTCATCATGCTGGTGCCGCCGATGAAGATCCGCGACTTCACCTTCACCTCGCTTTCGGACGCCGTCTGACACGTCGTCATTGCGAGGAGCGAAGCGAGATGACCATCCAGAAACCCTGGAAACCAGGCGACTGGCTGGCCTCGCTGCACGTCGCAATGACGGCATTCCGACGTGCCCGGATCGTCCTTGGCGTGGGGTGGGGTGGGAGGTTCGATTGCGGCAGCGCCGCGCCGCACGAATGCCCACGGGTTCGCAGCCAAGACGAGACATGATCCACCCGCCAGCCACCACCCGCTGCCGCTCGCTGCGACCGACGCGCCGTGATCTGCTGCGCGCCGCACTTGCCGGTGTCGCCGGACTCGGACTCGCGCCGTACATGCGCCCTGCTGACTCAACCGAGGCTGGCACGAGCTTCGACTTCCACTTCACCCGCCTGATGTACGAGTCGGGCGACTGGGACGTGGACGAACGCATGCCCTCGAACCTGCTCGATGCGTTGATCCAGTACACCACCTTGCGCGTCGATCCGAACGAGCACATCGTGCCACTGGCCGATCCTCGCGTGCTGGAAGCCTCGTTCTGCTACCTCGCCGGGCACCGGCTGGTGGAATTCACCACCGAGGAGCGTGACCATTTCGAACGCTACGTGCGCAATGGCGGCTTCGTCCTCGTGGATGATTGCAACCACGACATCGACGGCCTGTTCGCACGCTCCTTCGAGGCGCAGATGGCAACGATCTTCGGTCCGTCGGCGTTGCAGAAGCTGCCCTCGAAGCACCCGCTCTACCACGCTTTCTTCGACTTCGACGGCCCGCCCGCGACCAGCTACGAACTCAACGGCTGGGGCGACGACCTGGTGCACGATCATCTCAAGGGCATCGAGATCGACGGTCGTCTCGGCGTGCTCTACAGCAACAAGGACTACGGTTGCGAGTGGGACTACGATTGGCGCAACAAGCGTTTCCTCGCGCTCGACAACACCCGCTTCGCGGTCAACATCGTGATGTATGCGCTGAACGCCTGAGCGCCGTTACCAGCCGCCCCCACCACCGCCACCGCCACCGCCACCGGACGAACCTCCCCCACCGCCACCGGACGATGATCCGGGCGCACGCGAGGACGACGAGATCGCACCGCTCAAGGATGATCCAAGGCCCGAGGCAAAACTGCCGACATTGCCGATCGAACCCCCGTGGTACCAGTTGATGCTGCTGACCGTGGTCGCGGCAACCGCCGGACCGACCGCCTCGGCAAAACGATTGGTCCAGTTCTCCTCGACCCCGAGCGCCAGCGCCCAGGGCAACATGCGTTCGAACTGCTCGGTCGACATCGGTGGCTCCTTGAGTCGAGCCAAGGTGTCGCGCTCGGCCACGCTCAGGTAACGACGCAGGCCTTCGATCTGGTCGAGCAGCTTGCGCCCCTCGCGCGTGGGCGCCCGCATCAGCCACAGAAACAACACGTTCAACACGATCAGGATGAACAGCAAGGTGGCAAAAGCGAGGCCGATCAGACTCGTCAGCGCCAACAATGCGACGATTTCGCCCAGCCAGAACGGCACCGCCATGACACTCAGCAGCACGGTCGCTCCGATCGAGCGCGAACCGGAACCGCCACCGGGCCGGAACATCCGGTACCAGCCATGCAGCGCGGCGGCACTCAGGGTTCCGACCGCAAAGCTCCAGACACTCAGCCAGACGAACAGGAAGAACACCGCGAAGGCCTCGGGGCCATCGGTGGCGTAGAGCGTCGCGCCGATCAGAACTGCGAGCGAAAGCAGTGCCCCGATCACGACGTACCGGGTGTTGCGCTGGAAATCGCGCCCTGCATGAGCTTCGTCGAGACTCTTCTGGTGCGCCTTGAGCGCGTTGCCGATCCGCTCGTGGTTGCCGGGCGAGAAGGACACCTGCTGCTTGCCCTGCAGCAGGTCGTCAACGAGCCGACCCTGGCGCTCGGGCAGATCGACGCGCTCGGCGCGTTCGAGCTGGAAGACCTCCTTCGACTTGCGGATGCGGACCGCACCGCGCACCGCGGCATCGACCAGATCGGCGGCGGCGCAGCGCGTATCCCAACCCATGCGCTGGACGTAGCGCAGATCGCTCGGGGTGGTTCCCGGCGGCGCCTCATAGCGCGCGATGATGACGCCCGGCCTCGGATCACGCCCGAACCGGAACCACTGCAGCAGATACCAGGCCAATACCAGCAGCAGCCCGGCACCCAACGCCAGCACACCACCGTTGTCCTGCAGGAACCAATGCAGGCGCTGCTCCCGACTCGGTTCGAGCACGATGCCCTTGGGGAACTCAACCACGAGAGTCAGACCCTCACCCGGCTCCAGCACCCGCGTGCTCGCAAACGTCGCGAGCACCGGCGCCACCACCGTGGCGGAAGTTGCCTGTGCCGCATCGGGGTCGCGTTCCAGCACCGGCTCCTGCGGCTCGCGCGCCCCATTGCTCGTGACCTGGGCGACATAGTCGCTGCCCTGGCTTCCCTCCGGCCCGGTATACGCTCCGAGCTTCAACTGCTCGGGGCGCAGCTCACCCGGCAAGCGCACGCTCGCACTGGCGTGATCGATCGGAAAGGCCCAGTCGTTGCCGGTCGCATTCCAGTACAGCTCGTCGTGATCGGCAAAGAAGCCGAGCTGGCGATGGGTCCGATAACGCAGCGTGTAGGTGTAGACGCCCGACGCGAGGGCCGCGTCCTTGTCGCCGATGTAGACGCGCACGCCGTTCGATCGGGATTCGCTGAAGAACGCCTCGGCTTCGTCGTCACGGCTGGCACCGAGTGCTTCGAACGCCACGTGCACCCGGTTGCCACCGCGGTCGCGGTAATGGGTCGGAAAGTCGCGATAGATGCCATGCTGGATCTTGTCGCCTTCGGCGCGCACGCGGATCGTCTCGGTCACCTCCATGCTGCCGTCGAAGGCAACGTCGATCCGGCTGGCGAAATCGAGGATGCGTTCCTCGGCCGGCGCCACGCCCGGCAGCAACAACAGCAGCACCGCCAGCCACACTTCCACTCTCAAACCGCTCATGTCCGTGCCCCGCGCTCGTCGCCCGCGAGGCGGGCGTGATGTCGGTGGATTCTGCCATCATGCGACCGGCCGTGCCGCGGCGCGTGACATCCAGCACGTGTCACTCCTGGCCACCGCCGGGACAATGCCGATACCCGTCGGGAGTACAGCGATGCACGATGATCCAAACCGTTCCGGCACCCGCCTCACCGAGATCGAACTGGAACACGCCCTCACCCGGCTCGCGGCCCTGCGCGCGGCGATCGCTCGGGCCATCGTCGGCCAGGACGAGGTGGTCGAGCAGCTTTTGATCGCTCTCTTCGCCGGTGGCCATTGTCTGCTCGAAGGCGTGCCCGGTCTCGGCAAGACGCTGGTGGTGCGCGCGCTCGGCGCCGCCCTCGCGCTCGACTTCCGCCGCATCCAGTTCACCCCGGACCTGATGCCCGGCGACATCATCGGCACGGAAATCCTGGAGGAAGACCACGGCACCGGGCGGCGACACTTCACGTTTCAGCCTGGCCCGGTGTTCACCCACCTGTTGCTGGCGGACGAGCTCAACCGCACCCCGCCCAAGACCCAGGCTGCGCTGCTCGAAGCGATGCAGGAACGCACCGTGAGCTGTGCCGGCAGCACCCGTGCCCTGCCCGAGCCGTTCTTCGTGCTGGCGACGCAGAATCCGCTGGAGCAGGCCGGCACCTACCCGTTGCCGGAGGCCCAGCTCGACCGCTTCCTGCTCCAGATCAAGGTCGATTACCCGAGCGAAAGCGAGGAACGCGCGATCCTCACGCGCACCACCGGACGCGAACAGGCCGATGTACCCGAGGTGATGGACGCGGCGCAGGTGCTGGCGTTGCAAGGCCTGGTGCGCGAGGTGCACCTCGGCGATGACGTGCTGGCCTGGATCGTGCGCCTGGTGCGCCAGAGCCGACCGCAGCAAAGCAGTGTCGCGGCGGTGCGGGCGTGGCTGCGTTGGGGTGCGGGACCACGTGCCGGACAGGCACTGGTACTGGCGGCGAAAGCGCGCGCGCTGCTGCACGGACGCCTGGCCGCAACGCGCGAGGATGTCGCGGCGCTGGCCGCACCGGTGCTGCGCCATCGCCTGTTGCCGTCGTTTGCCGCCGAGGCCGAGCAGCGCAGCCCCGACGAAATCGTCACGGCACTGTTGCAGTCGGTTCCGTTTTCCACCTGAACCGGCATGCCGTCGCGGATCCCACCCGAACTGCAGGCCCAGCTGCGCACGTTGCGCCTGCGGACACGCCACGGCGAGGGCGATGGTGTCGGCCAACATGCCAGTCGCAACCACGGCGCCGGACTGGAGTTTGCCCAATACCGCGCCTACGTGCCCGGTGACGATCCGCGCCGCATCGACTGGAAACTGCAGGCCCGCTCGGATCGCTGGTTCGTGCGCGAGGCCGAGCGCGACAGTCCGCTGACCCTGTGGCTGGTGCTCGACGCCAGCGCCTCGATGCGCCAGCACGATCCCGCACGCCCCGACTACAGCCGTCTCGACGCCGCGCGCTTGCTCGCTGCCTGCGCGATCGAACTGGCCCTGCGCCAGGGTGAACGGTTCGGCCTCATCGCGCTCGCCCCCACGCCCTGCTTCGTGCCGGCAAGCGCAGGCTCGCGCCAGCGTGACCGCTGCCTGCACGCGATCGATCGGCTGGAGGCCGCGGGAGGCCTGCCCGGCCCGGCCACCCTGATGCCGCTGCAGGAACGTCTGCGGCCTCCGGCACTGCTGTTGCTGCTCTCGGATTTCTTCGATGACACGATGCTCGAACTGGCACTGCGCCTCGCTGGCGCCGGCGCCGGCCGGGAGCTTGCGACGATCCAATTGCTGACGGCACAGGAGCGCGATTTTCCGTTCCAGGGCGACATCGGCCTGATCGATCCGGAAAGCGGCGACGAGCGTCGCATCGATGCCGACTCGGTGCGCGCCGAGTACCTCGATCGTTTCGCCGCGGCCCGCGCCGCACTGGCACGACGTTTCGCCGCTGCCGGCATCCGGCATGTCGAGCACGTGCTCGACCGGCCGTTGCACGAGCCGTTGCACGCCCTCTTCGGAACCTCCCGGTCGCGCGCGCCGTGAGCGTCCTCCTGCTCGCCCCGCTCGGCCTCGCCGCACTCGCGGCACTGGGCGTGCCGATCCTGCTGCACCTGGTGCGCCGCAGCCAAGCAACACGAATCGAATTTGCCGCGCTGCGCTGGGTGCCGGAGCGAATCAAGGCGCGCCGGCGTGTGCGCCTCGAACAGCCCTGGCTGTTGCTTCTGCGCCTGCTCCTGTTGGTCTTGCTGGCACTGCTGCTGGCATGTCCGGCATGGATCGCCGACAGCGATGCCGACAGCGCGTGGGTGGTGGTCGCGCCCGGTGTTTCGCCGACCCTGGCGCGTCAGCGACTGAAGCTCGATGACGCCCGCTGGCGCTGGCTCGCACCTGGATTCCCTGCTCTCGCAGATACCCCGCCCCGCACGCAGGCGGTGCCGGTTGCGAGCCTGCTGCGCGAACTGGACGCGACTCTTGCACCAGAACAGTCGCTGCATGTGCTCGTGCCGGAGGTGCTGGAGGGAATGGATGGCGAGCGACCCGTGCTGGCGCACGAGGTCGACTGGCAGGTCGTGCCCGGGGCCATGCCGAAGGCGGCGCGGCCCGCGCCATCACCGATACGGATCGCGGCCCGCATCGATGCGGCGGACATCGCCACCCTGCGTCTGCTGGAGGCGGTGGTCGACGACTGGAACCGCGATCCGGCTGCGCATTACCAACTGGTCGTGCAGGACCCATCCGCAGCGATCGACGCCACGAGCGACTGGGCATTCTGGTTTGCTGCCGGCGACGCCGGACTGGACCGCTGGCTGCACGCGGGTGGCCGGGCACTCGTGCTCGGCGAAGTCGACACCGAGGACGATCCGCTCTGGCGCGACGCGCAGGGCAACGTGCTCACACGCATTCGGGTCGTCGGTGCGGGCCGGCGGATTTCCCTGCCCGCTCGATTCACCCCGGCAGACCTGCCGATCCTGCTCGAACCCGACTTCCCGCAGCGCCTGCACGACGTGCTTGCCGATCCATCCGTCGCCCCGGCTCGCGCGGATGCCAACGCACTGAGGCCACGTGCCGATCACGCCATCGTCACGGCAGCGGCCGTTGATCCCGCCGCGGCGCACCCGCTCGACGCCTGGCTGGCACTGCTGATCGCCACCGTGTTCCTGCTCGAACGCTGGCTGGCGCTGCGCCTGCAGCGAGGTGCGCCGGCATGAGCGAAGCCGTGCAACTCGACCGCCTGGTGAAGTCACTGCTGCGCCGACGCATGGCGATCGCCTGCGCACCGGCATTGCCATTGCTGTTCGCCCTCGCATTGCTGGCGTTGCGGCACGATCTCGTGGATTTGCCGACGGTACTCATCGCCACTGTCGGCGTGCTGGCGCTGCTGGCCTGGCGGGCACATCAGCGCACCGACGCGTGCTGGCTGGCACGCCATCTCGACGGCCTCGATCCGCGCATGGAAGACAGTGCGGCCCTGCTGTTTGCTCCGCTGCCTTCCCTCTCCGCCGTGCAGCACCTGCAACGCCAGCGCCTGCTGCGACGCCTTGCCGCGCTGCCCGATCCACGACCGGCCTGGCCCTGGCGCACGCTGGCCATTGCCCTCGCCATCGGTCTGATCGTGCTGCTGCCAGGCCTCGTTCCGCGACCCGATGCCGCCGCGCCGCCAGCGACGCCCGACGCCAGCGATGGCACGCCCCAGGGTGAGGCCACGACCCGGCTGCTCGCGGCGCACATCGAACTCACCCCGCCACGCTACACCGCACGCACGCCGATCCGCGTGGCCACGCTCGATGCGCAAGCGGTCGAAGGCTCGAATCTCGCCATCCACCTGCGCCTGGAACCCATGCCGCAACGCGCAGCGCTGGCCTTCCACGACGGTCGTCGTCTCGATCTCCAGCGCAAGGACGGGCAATGGCATGTCGAGATGCTGCTCGACCGCTCGGTGCTGTACCGGATCGAATCGGTGCCGGCGCTGGCCGGCGCGGATGCGGCACTGCATCGATTCGACGCCCTGCCCGACCAGCCGCCCGTTATCGTCGTGTCACGACCCGAGCGCAGCCTCGACCTGATGCAAGCGGGACAGGCGAGCTGGAGGTTCGAAGCCGAGGTTCGCGACGACTACGGCATCACTGCGACCTGGCTGGAACTCACCCACGCCCGCGGCGAGGGCGAAGGCGTGCGCTTCGCCGACCAGCGCATCGATGTCGCCGGCACGCGCATCACCACGAGCGACGGCAGCGTCCGCCAGCGCCTGCACCACACACTGGACCTGACCCGGCTCGCACTGCTGCCCGGCGACGAGCTGGCGCTGCGCGTCTGCGCCGAAGACAACCGCGAACCCGTCCACGCCACCGCCTGCAGCGGGCGCTTCCTGCTGCGCTGGCCCTCGCCCCGCAGCGGCATCGGCGGCGCACTCGAAATCATCGCCCGCGACGTCCTGCCCGCCGGGTTCCGCAGCCAGCGCCAGATCATCCTCGACAGCGAGGCCCTGGTCGCGCAGCGTGCGACGCTCGCGCCGGCCATGTTCCTCGACCGCAGCGACACGATCGGCGTCGATCAGAAACTCCTGCGCCTGCGTTACGGCCAGTTCCTGGGCGAGGAATCGAGCGCACACGAGGCCCATGACGAAGACACCGCACACGCCACGAACGGCGGCTTTGGCGATGCCGGCGATGTGCTCGCGCAATTTGGCCACGTGCACGACATCGCCGAGGCCGCGACCTTGCTCGATGATGCGACCAAGTCGATCCTGCGCGGAGCACTGGACGCGATGTGGCAGGCCGAGCTGCACCTGCGCCAGGGCCAGCCGGAAGCCGCCCTGCCACAGGAATACCGCGCGCTCGATGCGATCAAGCAGGTACAGCAGGCCAGCCGCATCTATCTGTCGCGCGTTGGTCTGGAATTGCCGCCGCTGGATTTCAGCCGCCGCCTCGGCGGCACGCTCGATGCTCCGTCCGACCGCAGCGGCATGCTGACACCGGCGAGTGCCACCGCGACGGCTGTGGTTTCGCTCTGGAATCTCCTGCAACAGGGGGCGACACCGGACTGGAATACGCTCGTGCAACCGCTCCAGGCCGATCCTGCCATCGCACCGCGGCTGCTGGACCTGCTTGCCGCGATCGATCGGATGCAGCGCGATCCGTCCTGCAATGAATGCCGCGACGCCCTGCTGGCGCGGCTGTGGCCGCTCCTGCCCACAGCCGCGACCGCACCGTCGCGCCGCGCACAGACCGAGGCCACGGCGCACGCATGGCTGGATGCGCTCGAACGCGCGACCGGAGGCCGGCCATGAGCCTCGCCATCGCTGCGGCACTGATCCTCCTGCTGGCAGGACTCGTCGGCGCGCGCCGGCGCTTCCCGACGCACCTGGAGCCGATCGTGCTGCAGGGCGTGGCCGTGATCCTGCTCGGACTGACGCTGTTTCCGCCGCTGCGACAACGCGATTTCGATGCCTCGACCCTGGTGCTGCTGACGCCGGGAATCACGCCGCAACAACTTGCGACACTGCCCGATGATCGGCCGGTCGTGGCCTTGTCGGGCGTTGCCGCACCGGGCTCGGTCGAGTCCGCACCCGACCTTGGCACGGCACTGCGCCGGCATCCACAGATCCGTCGCCTGCACATCATCGGCAATGGCCTTCCAGCACGCGACCACGATGCCGTCGATGGCTTTCCGCTGCAGTTTGATCCGGCTCCACCAGGCGCGGGCCTGGACCGGCTCGAACGACCCGGAATCCTCGCGCCCGGTCAGCTCTGGCGCGTCTCGGGGCGCGTTCTCGGACTGGCCGGAGGCCACGTCGAATTGCGCGATCCGGCGGGAACACGGCTTGCCGCGCAGGAACTGGATGAAGACGGCGAGTTCAACCTCGCCGCGACCACACGCCTGCCGGGCAAGATCCTCCACACCCTGGACGTGTTCGATCCCGCCGGCCAACGTGTCGATGGCGCGACGATCCCGGTGATCACGCGCGCGCCGGTGCCGCTGCGCGGCATGCTGTTCGCCGCGGCGCCGAGTCCGGAATTGAAGTTCCTGCGGCGCTGGGCAATCGACGCCGGCATCCGCCTCGACAGCCACATCGGCCTGGGCGCCGACATCGCCCTGCGCGAAGGCGAGGCCGAGCTGGCCGCCACGGCCTTGCGCGACAGCGACCTGGTGATTTTCGACGAGCGCGCCTGGGGTGCACTCACTGCGGCGGAAAAATCCCGCCTGCTCGATGCCGTGCGCGATGGGCTCGGGCTGTTGCTGCGCATCACCGGCGAGATTCCGGACGAACCTGCACGTGACTGGGCCAACTTTGGCATCTCGCTGCGTCCTCGCGATGGCCTGCCGTCGGTGCACGTGGCCCATGTCGCATCAGCCGATGACCCGCCGATCGCCTTGCAGTTGCAAGCGCTCGATGTCGAAGGTCGCACGCTCGCGCCCGTGCTGCGCGCCGATGATGGCACGCCGCTGGCATGGATGCAGCCATTCGGACGTGGCCGCATCGTCGTCTGGCGCCTTGCCGACAGCCATCGGCTGATGCTGGGCGGCGCGCGCAGCAGTTATGAAAACCTGTGGTCCACGGCCATGTCCGCCGTTTCCAGGCCGATCGCGGAACACGCCGCGAAGCTGTCGACGAACGCTCGCGTCGATCTGCGCAGCATCCTCTGCGATCTGGATGCGATCAGCGTCGTCGAGGATCCGACGGGACACGTGGTGCCCCTTCTGCCGGATGCGCAGGGCTGTGCATCCTGGTGGCCGGCGCTGCCGGGATGGCACACGCTGCGGAGCGCGGAGACCTTCTTGCCCGTGCATGTCGAAGCGGCCGATGCCACGCCACGGCTCCAGGCCGGCGAGACCCGCCGCGCCACCGCCCGGCTGGTCAGCCCTGTGGCCACACGCGCCCCCCCCGCGACGCATCCGCGACCGATGCCGCGCTCGCCCTTCTTCCTCGCCTTCCTCGCCCTCGTCGCGCGCCTGTGGTGGCACGAGAAGGCGAACCGTGAGCCGCTGGGAACGTGAGCACGAGGCTGCCGGAAGACCGTGTGCAGCGCGAGCCGTTTCCGTCGGGCCGAGGCGGAATCCCCGTCGCCGAGGATTCCGCCCATTCGTTGCCGCTTCGCAGACCCTCAGTCGTTCTCGAAACCGTCCGCGAAGATCGCATCGGGCTGTGCCGCCACCTCGGTGCCGAAGCTTGCCTCGTTGTTGCCCAGGCTGGCATCGGTGCTGGCGGTCGTGACATGAAGTTGTGCCACCACGGTCGAACCGGCCGCGCTGGCCGCGATCGTCGCGCTGATCGCGAACACGGCATCCTCGCCATTGGCAAGGACCGCCGCATCACAGGCGACCTCGCCGCTGCTGCCGACGGCCGGCGTGGTGCAGGTCCAGCCGGCGGGAGCGGTCAGGGTGGCAAACGCGAGGCCGGCGGGAAGCTGGAACGCCACATGCGGCGTGATCGCCGCATCCGGACCGGCATTGGACACGGCGAAGCCGTAGACCAGGTTGTCGCCGACCGTGGCTTGCGCCGGCACCGCATCGGCGTCGATCGCAAGATCGGCACTGCGGAACGCCGCGATGTCGAAGAAGGCCAGTGCCGGATCGTGATCGGAGTTGCCGAAAGCGTTGTTGACATCGAGCGCATCGGCCTGGTGGAAGTCGGCATTGACCCGGCCGAACTCCATGTGCGGCAGACCCACCGTGGCCGTCGCCAATCGCTCGTTGACGAGGATCTGGTCGATGGTCTGGGCGTTGCCGGCAAAGGTGTAGCTGTAGCGCTGCGCCCGCGGCACCAGTTCGGTCAGCAGGACGAGGTCGGGATCGACCAGGTCCAGGCCATCGCCGGGCACCACGGTTTCATCGTTGGCGCTGGGCTCGCCCTTGATCGTGCCGACCATGTCGGCGTAACCATCGTTGAATTCGTAGGCGTTGAAGTCCCCGACCAGCACGATCGAGCGGTTCGGATCCTCTTCCTGCAGGTCCTGCACCAGACCGGCGGTGAACTCGGCGTTCTGCTGGCGCTTGGCGCGGTAGCCGCGACCCTTGCCGCCGCCGGGATTGAGCGGATCGTTGAAACAGGCGTAGCCGGCCTCGGCATCGGCAGTGCTGTCGACATCGATCATCGACTTCAGGTGATTGTTGATCACCGTGACCGGCAGCTCGACGCCGTTGGCACCGCGGACCACCAGGTTGACCACCAGCGGCGGGCGATCATTGAGCAGACCCAGGGTTTCACTGACGCCATCCGGGCACAGCACATGCAGATTGGCACCATATTCCTGCGCCGGGCCGATCATCTCCACGCGCGGCTGTCCGCCGACGAGCGAACGCTTCAGCAGGAAACCCAGACGCTGGCTGCCGGAGGTGGCGACCATCACGGGCTGATACTGTGGGTCGTTCGCCGCGATCGCACTGATGCGCGTGGCGATGTCCTGCAGGGTCTCGGGACTGCCGACCTCGATCAGGCCCAGCACATCAGGCGTGTGCAGGTAGTCGACGATCGTGTGCGCAATCTTGTCGGCCTTGCGGGTGTAGGTGATGCCGCCCGCCAGCAGGAGGTTTTCGACGTTGTAGCCACCTATGGTCACCTCGGTCGCGGTCGGCTGCGACACCGGCGTGCCGTTTTCCGCAACGCTGGTGTCGATGCCGGGGAAGTCGGCCTCGCGGGTCAGGATGGTGTAACGCGTCATCGCGTAGTCGAGCACCCCGGTCAGGCCCGTCAGCAGCGTGCCACTGCGCAGGGTCTTGATCGAGCCACCGGCGAGCAGGTTGGTCTTCACCCGCAGCAGTTCGGGATTGTTGTCCCAGCAGGGCACGTTCGCCGGGGCTTCCGCCGGCAAGGCCGAACTGCCCGGGATCGCCGGATTCACACCGCAACGGAAGGCATCCACGCCGGCCTCGCGCATCGGTCGATCCAGACCCTCGGCCATGCCGAAGAATTCGTCATTGGTGCCGGCGCCGGTGGGTGAAGACAGGATGAAACGGGGCACGGTGACGCGCATGTACTCGTAGCGTTCGAGCTGGTCGATCGCGCCATCGGGATCGAACTTCGTCGCATCCAGCACCACCGGCGCGGGCAAGGGATTGCCTGCGGAAACGCGGTAGCCGCTGACCGCGCCCGCCATCTCGGTGATCGGCAGCGCGCCGGTACCGCCGGGAATGTACTCGCTGATCGCACCGGTGACACAGATGAAATCGCCCAATGCCGGGTTGGCGAGGCCGGTCGGTGGCGTGAACACGTACAGGCCCTCGGACGTGGCCGGATCGCCATCCTCGTCCTCCGGGCGCGACTGGATGTAGAGCTTGCCGCTGGTGGTGATGCCGGTGACGATGGCGCAGGTGCTGACGCTCTGGCCGGCGTAGGGCGAGAACTGCCCGCTGCCCTGGATCTGATTGACCTTCAGGTAGACGATGTCGTCATCGACGATGGTGCCGTTCTTGCTGATCGGATCGGCCTGGCTGACATCGGTGCCGACGAAATTCGACAAGGTGAGCGTGACCGTGGCATTGCCGTCGGTGAGGGTGTTGGGGACGGTCTGGACTTCGATCAAATAAGGACTGGTGTCACTGTCGTCGAGCTCGACATGGGTCGGACCGGTGTAGCTGTAGCGCCCGGCGGAACCGTTGACCGCGATGTCGAAGGCGAGCGTGTCGCCGCTGGCGATCGCGGGGGCGTAGTTGATGGTGAAGACCAGGGTATTCGCGATGCTGTCGCCTTCGGTCACCGAGACATCGGCGCTGGCGAAGGCCACGACCGGCGCGGTGGCCGTGGCGCCGCAGACATTCGTGGCCGAGCCTGTATTGCGTGGCGCAGGCGCCAGTGCGGAAAAGTCGGCAGCATTGTCATTGGTGTCGGTGCAGCCGCCGTCGGCGCGCAGGACTGCCGTGGTATTGCTCGGTGCGGGTGCTTGGCCACTGCCCTCGAAACAATTCGCAGTGGATGCCGCACCGACGAAGTCCTGGATGCTCGCACCACTCGGACACCCGCCGCTCAAGGCTGTGGTGTTGGCCACCAGCGCGACCTTGAAGGCGGCTCCGGCCATCGCGATCGCGCCGATCGTGTCCGGCGTCGGCAGCGGAGCCGTGCCACCCGCGCCCTGCGCCTCCTGCACCAGGTAGTACTGGCCCGGTTGCAGCATGTGGTTGCCCAGATTCGTCACCTGCCATGAGGTACCGGTTGCCGAGGCGTACTGCACCGACCAGCCGCTCAGGTCGACCGGCGTTGCGCCGCGATTGAACAGCTCGATGAAATCGTGGGTATAGGTGGCACCACTGTTGCCACCGCCACCGTAGGCCTGGCTGATCACCACCTGTGCCGCGGCCGGACGCATGCCGGGAAGGACGGCAATGCCCAACGCGAGTGCGATGAGTCCAAGGGTCGAACGGATTCCTGCTGCAAACATCGTCGTCTTCCTCGCCGGATGATGCCGGGGATTGCGGTGCCACGGCAGTGTGCGGACTTGGGTATCCACCCCGACCGCACCATGTCCGACCACCTGCCCCTGCGTGAGCGGCGAGCCTAGCAGGAACCATCGCCCCTGACGCATGCCGCAGTTCACAGCTTCGCCATGCCTGAAACGGGTCAGCACGACCGGGACTTGCCGTCCTGCCCCGCATGCAGTCGAATGTCGCCTTTCGCGCGCGCCGCGATGCCATCGGGGAAGGTCGAATGAATGCAAGCGTCTCGCCGCCGCAGCTCACCCTGCGCGCCGTGCTGTTGTCCATCGTGCTGGCGGTGATCCTGGCCGCAGCCAATACCTACCTCGGCCTGTTTGCGGGCCTCACGATCGCCTCGGCCATCCCTGCCGCGGTGGTATCGATGGGGGTGCTGCGGCTCTTGGGTGGTGGCACCATCCTGGAGAACAACATCGTCCAGACCGGCGCCTCGGCGGGCTCTTCCATTGCTTCCGGGGTGATCTTCACGATTCCGGCACTGGTGATTTTGGGCTACTGGAAGGATTTCCAGTACTCCTGGGTGCTGGCGATCGCCGGTTTGGGTGGTCTCCTGGGCGTGCTGTTCTCGGTGCCGCTGCGGCGCTCGCTGATCGTCGATCAAGGCCTGGCCTTCCCGGAGGGCAAGGCCGCCGCAGAAGTACTCAAGACCGGTGAAAATCCTGGGCAAGGCATCAAGCTTCTGGCCGGATCGGCGCTTCTGGGCGGCTTGCTGAAACTCGCCGCCGGCAGTGGCTTGCGCCTGATTCCGGATACCGCACAGATCGCCGGCTGGTTCGGCAAGACCCTGGGTTACGCCGGCACCAACCTGTCGCCGGCCCTGTTCGGAGTGGGCTACATCGTCGGGCTCAACATCGGCATCGTGGTGTTTGCCGGCGGTTTCATCGGTTGGAATCTCGGCATTCCGCTCTATACCAATTTCTTCCTCGACAGCGATCCGCAATTGATGGCGTCCATCACCGCCAGTTGTGGCGGCATCGGCGGCGATGCGATCTGTGCCGCCAATACCATCTGGTCGGCCCAGATCCGTTATCTGGGCGTGGGCGCGATGCTGATCGGCGGGGTCTGGACCCTGATCTCGCTGCGCAATTCGCTGTTTTCCGGAATGCGCAGCGGCATGTCGGCGGCGCGCTCCGGGGCAGGCAACACCATCGCGCACACCGAGCAGGACATCCCGATGAAATGGATTGGCATCGGCCTGATCCTCTTCACCCTGCCACTGCTGGCGTTGTATCAATCCATCGTCGGGCAGTGGCATGTGAGCGTGCCGATGACGGTGATCATGGTCGTCGCCGGCTTCCTGTTTGTCTCGGTTTCGGCCTACATGGCCGGTCTGGTCGGCTCGTCCAACAACCCGGTTTCCGGCATCACCATCGCCACCATCCTGTTTGCCGCCATCGTGCTGGTGGTGCTGCTCGGGCGCGACTCCAGCATCGGCGCGGTCTCGGCAATCATGATCGGCGCAGTGGTGTGCTGCGCCGCCTGCATCGGCGGCGACAACCTGCAGGATCTCAAGGCCGGCTACATCGTCGGTGCCACACCCTGGAAGCAGCAGGTGATGCTGGCAATCGGGGCGGTCTCCTCCGCCCTGGTGATGGCTCCGGTACTCAACATTCTCGACAAGGCCTACGGCATCGGCGTGGTCAGCGAGGCACATCCGAATCCCTTGCTGGCACCACAAGCCACGCTCATGGCCTCGGTCGCCAAAGGTATTTTTGGTGGTGAACTGCCCTGGAACACGATTGGCATCGGTGCCGGCATCGGTGCGCTCATCATCGCCTTCGATGCCTGGTTGAAGTCGCGCAAATCACACTTCCGCGTGCCGGTACTGGCCTGTGCCGTGGGCATCTATCTGCCGATTGAATTGTCCGTACCGATCCTGGCCGGTGGCATCGTGGCCTGGCTGGTGGAGCGCCGCTTCGGCATCAAGGCGGACGATCCGGACAAGGAAAAAGTGCACCAGCGCGGCATGCTGTTCGCCGCGGGCCTCATTACCGGCGAGGCACTGATGGGCATCGGCATCGCGGTACCCATCGTGCTGACCGAACGCGACGATGTGCTGGCGCTCGCACCTGCACTGCAATTTGGTCAGTGGTTGGGGCTGCTGCTGGTGACGATCATCGGTATTCTGCTGTACCGCTCGGCGGTGAAGCGCGATTGATCCGTTGATCGAGGCGTCCGAAGCCGCCACGAACCTGCCATTCACTGCCGGAAACCATCTACACTGACCCACTCCGAGAACCCCATCGCAACAGGACCACGACAGCTCGGGCCACCCATGAGACTCAACCTCCTCATTGCGGACTTTGCCTACGCGGGCAAGCAGCGCGTCTGCTTGTTTGCCGGCCCCGACGCGACCTCATCGGGGGAGACTCGTGGCATCGTGGGGCGCGATGCGCACATTTGCCGGATGGTGATCGAGGATCAGACCGTCTCGCGCCGCCACTTCGAGATCCTGTTTGCGGACGGGAAGTTCTGGGTCCGCAACCTGAGCCAGTTCGGCACCCTGATCAACGGCAAATCGGATCTGGCGCAACCGGGGGCGAAGGCGCCGCTGGAGAACAACGACCGCATCATGGCCGGCGAAACCGAATTGCTGGCCACGATCCTGTCGGACGCTTCCGCCATCGACAACCCCATGGCCAAGCCTCCGCCGAGTCCGCCCGAGCGCCCGCAGGCCCAGACCACCGGGGATCCACTGCGCAAGGCGGCCGCGATGGGGGCGGCGCGGGCAAAATCCGCTCACCTGACCTCCGAGCGAGCCGCGGTGACGACCCCGGAGGAAGATCTACCGGCAGCCGACAGCATCAAATTGAGTGCCTCCGAGCACCCGGTTTCACCGCACCTGAGCATCCCGGACGATCTTGACCTCGAGGTCCTGCTGGGCATGGTGCCGGCACCCGATCCCGTGCCGGCCGCCGCCGCACCCGCCGCACCGCGCGCGTTGCCTAACGATCCGTTGCTGGCGATGCAGGCGCAGGAAAAACCCGCGGCGAGGGTGCCGCCACAGCGATCCGCGGCGGTCAGCGGCGATGCCACCATCATCGCCATTCTCGAGGCCATGGGAATCGAGTCGACCGAGGCCGCCCGCCTCGCGGCCACGGTCAGTCCCGCCCTGATCGGCGAGTTGCTGGCCAGCGCAATCGGTGCCATGACCAGCCAGCTGATGGTGCGCGACAGCTTCAAGCGCATGTACCACTTGAGCAGCACCGAGATCAAATCCTCGGGCAACAACCCCTTGAAGCTGCACATGGGCGGCGCGGAAGTGCTCGTGGAACTGTTCGACCCACCCACCGGCTTCCTCGGCGGGGCCGACGCCGTGCAGGACGCCACGCTGGAATTGCAGATCCATCAGGCTGCAGTGGCCCAGTGCATCCGCACCTCGTTCGAATCACTGGTCGATTTCTTCGATCCGGACAAGATCGAGCAACAGGTCGAGAAGGCCGGTCGCTCGCTGCTGGGCAATCTGGCCGGCGGCACCGATGCGGCTGCCTGGAAGGCCTATCGCAGCACCTTCGACAGCAATTTCAAGGACCGCCACCGCGCCTTCCTGACGATCTATCTGGAGCGCTTCGGGCAGGACTACGAGACCAACACCAGCAAGGCCAAATCCGAATCAGGAAAGGCTTCGAAGAAGCGCAGAGGGAGAAAATCGCAATGACGACATTGGAACGCCCATCCCCCGACCCTCGGCAGAAGACCACCGGTGCTCGCCGCGAACCGGTCGCGCCGCGCGCCCGAGCGCGCAGCCTGCTGATCCTGCTGCCAGCACTGTTGCTGCTGTTGCTGTCGGCCTGCGCCTCCGCCCCGACCGAGAAGCGGACCCTCCTGGTTTCCGAGATCCACGCCTCGACCCAGGCCAACCCGGACAGCACCGGGCGCGCCTCGCCAGTGCTGGTCTACGTGTTCTCGTTGCGCTCCCTGGATCGGCTGCAGTCGGCCAATATCCTCGAGCTGCTCGACAGCCCCAGTGGCGCCCTCGTGGGCGATCTGGTGTCGTTCCGCAAGGCCACGGTCCTGCCGGGCGAAATCAGCGTGGTGGAGCTGGACGTCACCAAGGACACCCGCTACATCGCGGCCGTCGCAGCCCTGCAGGACCACCGCAACCAGCAATGGAAGGACAGCGTGGACATTTCCAGCAAGGGGCTGTCGGGCTTGTTCCGCTCCAACAAGGCGCGCATCGACGTGAACGAGATCGGCATCCAGATCCATCGCCAGTGAGATCGCCATGTCCAGCAACTCCCGCGTACTGTGGAGCCAGGGTGTCTTCCTGCAGCCGCACCATTTCCAGCAGATGGAGCGCTCGCTGCGCACCGATACGGTGGCACTGGGAACCCAGGTGCGCAGCCACCCCTGGGGCTTTTCCGGCATCGAGATCGACCCCAGCGCGCTGCGCCAATCGCAGTTCACCCTGAACCGCTGCGCCGGCCGGTTCCCGGACGGGGTTGCCTTCGATGCGCCCGGCGCGGACCGCCTGCCGCAACCGATCGTGATCGACGGTTCGATGGTCGGCAAGACGGTATACCTCGGCGTGCCGCTGCAACTGGCCGGGCAGAGTGACTTCGTGCGCGATCAGGGCGCCAACCGCACCGGCCGGTTCGCCATCCGCTGCGTGAGCCTGCCGGACAACACCGACCAGGAGGCCGACGAGGTCGAGATCGAGGTCGGCGAACTGGTCACCCGCCTGCTGGTCGGCGAAGAAGCCACGGCCGGATTCTCGGTCATTCCGATCGCGACCATCGGCACGATCAACGCCGAGGGCGTGGTCAGCTTGTCCGAGCAATTCATCCCGACCGTACTGACCGCCTCGGCCCTCGAGTTCTTCCGCAGCATGCTGCGCGACATCCACGCCCGCATGCTCACCCGCGCGCGCAGCATGGCCGGGCGCTCGGTCTCGGCCGGCCGGCTGGCCTCCACCGAGCACTTCCTGGAAGCCACCACGCTGATGGCCATGAACCGCTACCTGCCGGTGTTCGATGAACTGGCCAGTGCCGCGGACGTGCACCCGCACGATCTGTACCTGCTGTGCGCGCAGGCCGCCGGCGAGTTGTCCACCTTCGCCGCGGTGACCAGTTCCTCGCCGCGCTTCGAGCCCTATCGCCACGGCGATCTGTACCGCAGCTTCACCCCGGTGCTGCGCACCCTGCTCGATGCACTGGGCCAGGTGATCCAGCAATCGGCCACCCAGATCGCGCTGACCTACCTCAAGCACGGCATCTATCGCGGCGTGTTCCCGGAGCCGCGCCTGCTGGCGCCGGACAATCAGTTCGTGCTGTGCGTCACCTCCTCGGCCCACCCGGACGAGCTGCGCCAGCGCTTCCCGGCGGTCGTCAAGGTCGCCTCGGCGCCGAAGATCATCGACCACGTCAACAATCTCATTCCCGGGGTGCCGCTGCACCTGCTCGGCTCGGCCCCGCCGGAAATTCGCTTTCCCAGTTCGCGCACGGTCTACTTCGAGCTCGATTCCAGCAGCCCGCTGTGGGAGGGCATGGGCTCGGGCATCGCGGTCCACGTGGCCGACGAATTCGCGGGCCTCAAGATGGAGCTTTGGGTGATTTCGCACGATACTTGAGAACCGGCCGGAATCCGCAACGGCGGGCACATGGCGCAGCGCGCGAGGGGGCGCGAGCCGGGGCGATCATCAGGACAGGCCATCCACATTCGGGAGACTGAAACATGAGCAACCATGAGCAGCGCCCCCCCGGCCCGAACGAGACCATCATGCGCCCGGGCTGGGTCAATCCCGGTGGCCGCCCGGCCGGGCGCCCGAACCCGCCCGCGATGCCGGGCCCGGGTTTTGCCAGCCCACCACCAGCAGGGCGCCCGAATGCCCCGGCAACAACCGGTGGTGCCGGTGAACTGCTGGACTTCGACCTGCTGCGCGGCTCCAGTGCCGGCATGGGGCCGCTGATGGGCTTCCTGCTGTTCGCCTCGCGCCTGCGCGGGCTCGCCACGGAGGCCCACCCCGAAGCCCTGCGGGCGCGGGTGGAAGCGGCGCTGCGCAAGACCGGCAACAGCCTGCCCAAGCTCGGCTGGGATTCACGCCAGATCGATCTTGCGATCTACTTCGTCTGCTGCGCGATCGACGAGGCCGCGCAGAATACGCCGTGGGGCCGAATCTGGGCCGAGCGCCCGCTGACCACGACCGCCGCCCGCAACGCCATGGGCGGCGAGCAGTTCTTCGTGCAGATCGACACCATGCTGCGCCAGCCCCAGGCCTTCGAGACGCGCCTGTTCGAGGTCGCCTACGCCTGCCTGGCAACCGGTTTCAAGGGCCAATTCGCGCTGCAGCCCGGCGGCGATCAGCAACTGGAGGCCTACCGCGAGTCCCTGCTGGAAACCATCCAGCAAAAGGATGCGGCCGGCAAGGGGCAATTGTTCGATCTGGCCATTCCGACCAACCGCCCCCCCGCCTCGGCCAATCGGATGCTGCCGATCTGGGTGCCGGCGGTCATCAGCCTGGCTCTGCTGGCAATCATCTTCGTCGGCTATCGCGCCCTGCTGGCGGGACGCACCACGGTGGTGCTGGACGCCCTCAACCAGCTGGCCGCAACCTCGGTGACCCTGCCGCCGCACCCGGTCGCGCAGCGACCGGTGAGCATCGATCCGTCCCTGCTCGAGCGCATCCGGCGTGCGGCGCGGGCTGAGGATTGGCAGGTCTCGGAAGCGCCCGGCGTGATCGTCGTGACCGTCGCCGGCCAGGGGGCCTTCGCCTCCGGCAGCGACCAGCTCGCCAGCGGCGCGTCCAGCGCGCTGCAGGAGATCGGCGATGCGATGTCGCGCCTGCGCGCGCGCATCCTGATCCGCGGCCACGCCGACGCCCAGCCGATCCGCTCGCTGCGCTTCCAGAACAACGAGGAGCTCTCGCGCGCCCGCGCCGTTTCGGTGGCCTCCATCGTGGCCCAGGCGGCCGGCCGGGAACCGCCGGTCGAGGGTGTGGGCGAGCGCGAGCCGCTGTGCGAGGAGAAGACCACCGCCTGCTTCGCGCGCAATCGCAGGGTGGAAGTGGTGGCTGCCTACGAGGGTCGAGTCAATGCTGATTAACCTCATCATTCGCCTGTTCTCGCGCTATGCCGCGCTGGCCGGCTGCCTCGCCGTCATCGCACTGATCTGGACCTCCGGCCCCTACCTGCGCATTGGGGATTCGGCACCCTTCGGCAGCCTGGCGGCAAAGTGGATCGCGACCCTGATCGTGCTGCTGGGCTGGGGCATCTACCAGATCGTCCGGATGAGCCTCGACAAGCGCCGCAGCGAGCGCTTGGCCAGTTCCCTGGTCGAGTCCGACCGTGCCAGCTCGCCGGACGAAATCCGGCGCAAGTTCGAGACCGTGCTGAACGGGGTGCGCAAGGCACGCCACGAGGGCAAACCGCTGCGTCTGCAATCGATGCCGTGGTACCTGATCATCGGGCCGCCCGGTTCGGGCAAGACCAGCGCGCTGCGCTCGTCCGGACTCAAGTTCCCGGCGCGCGACGTGATCGGCGCGGAGGCCGTGCGCGGCGTTGGCGGCACCCGCAACTGCGCCTGGTGGGTTTCGACCGAGGCCGTGCTGGTGGATACCGCCGGCCGCTACACCACCCAGACGAGCGCCGATGGTTCGGACCGGATCGAGTGGGAGGCCTTCCTCGACATCCTTAAGAACAACCGGCCGAAGCAGCCAATCAACGGCCTGATCGTGCTGATGGGCGCCGAAGTGCTCTGCAACACCAGCGAGCGCGAGTTCGGCGCGCACGTGGCGGCCGTCACCGAACGGGTGCGGGAGATGACCGACAACTTCTCCATCACCCTGCCGATCTACGTTTGCGTTTCCAAGATGGACCGCATCCCGGGTTTTCTCGAGGTGTTCGAGGATGCCCCGGAGAACGAGCGTCGGCGCGCACTGGGCATCGGGCTGGGCTCACGCGATATCGACCGGGACCCGGGCGAGATCGCGGTGGAGGCCCTGCAAACCTGGCTGCGCGAACTGGAGTACCGCACCCAGGAGCGCATGGTGAACGAACGCCACCGCGCCCGCCTGGAAACCATCCTGGGCTTTTCCGCCGGCATCAACTCACTCTCGCGCCGCATCGGCCAGCTGGTCTCGCGCCTGGCGAATGCCGGCGAGGGCGAGCACCAGACCGATGTGCGCGGGGTCTACTTTTGCAGCGCGATGCAGACCGGCGAGATGCTCGACCGGATCGTGGCGGCCTTCGGCATCGGCTTCGCCAAGGCCCCGGACAGCGAAGGCGAGCAGGCCGACGGTGCCGGCCGCGCCTACTTCATCGAGGGAATATTCCGGGATGTCGCGTTCCCGGAAAAAGGCCTGGCCGGCAGTGATTTCCGTGCCCTGACCCTCTCCAACCGGCGCTACTGGATCACCTTCGCTGCGACCGTGCTGCTGGCCGCGGTGCTGATCGCTCTGTTGAGCGGCAGCTTCCTCGGCAACCGCGGCCTCACCCGTGATGCCGATGCCGCGCTGCCGCCGATGAATGCGGCCGGCGAGGTGCAACTGGAGCCGGGGCCCCTGGCGCTCAGTGCCCTGGATGCGGTCAGCGACGTCCAAACCCTGGTGCACCCCCCGGCCGAGGATCGGCCGCTGCGTCTGGGCATGGGGCTGGCGCAGGCGCCCTCGATCGATGGCGGCGCCGGCGACGCTTTCCGCCGGCTCGCGGACAATGGACTGGTGCCCTATGTTGCGCGCCTGCACGAGAGCGCGGTGCTCGATCCGCAGTATGCCCCGGCGATCCGCTTCGAATTGCTCAAGAGCTACATGATGATCGCCGGCACCGCGCCGGCGCGAATCGATCCGCAGCTGGTGGCCGCCTCCACCGCCCTGCTGGTGGCACGGGTTCCGGGCATCCGGGCGGAGGACCCGGAGCGGGCCGCGCGGCACATGGCCGAGGCGGTCAACCTGGGCGCCCTGGCCGGCACCCCGCCCGCGGGGCTGGTGGAGCGCGCCCGCGCCCTGTTCGGCTCGGACCCGCTGACCCTGCTGGGGGATCTGGCCGTGGACCGCGCCTCGACCGCGCTCGACCAGTCCGGCCTGCCCGCCACGCCCTTCTCGCTGGCCGATGCCCTGGGACCGCAGGCCAGTCTGGTGTTCCAGTTCGACCGGACCCTGGAAGCGGCACCGATCTTCACCAACGCGGGCGCCGCCTTCTTCGATCGTCAGGTGGACACGGTCGCATCCGACCTGGCCGGCGAAATGTGGGTGCTGGGGACCGAATCGGCCGACACCGCCGAGTCCGCCGCGCGCATCCGCAATGCCGCGGTGAAGGCCTATGTGAATCGCTATACCGACGTATGGGATCGAATCCTGGCCTCGCCCCAGGTCAATCGCGCCAGTGGCCACGAGATGCGAGCCTTCGCCGGCGCCATCGCCGGGCGCGAGTCGCCGATCCTGCGCTTTCTCAAGGCGATCGAACCGCACCTGGTGATCAGCGCCGGCACCACCGCCAGCGCGCTGGAGGATCCGAACGCCGCCCGCACCCCCACCAGCGGCGGCTCCAGTGCAGCCGACCGCCTGCGCCAGCTGGCCGGTGGCCCGGCGGAGGTTCGGACCGACGTGCCCATCCTGCTGGCAGCCGATGAAATCCGCCACTATTACCGCGATCTGGGCGACATGATCAGCGGCAGCTCCCAGCCCTCGCTGATCACCCTGTCGGGCGTGCTGGGGCAGATCGAGGCCGAACTGGGCGGCGCCACCGATGACGAACTGATGCTGGCAATGGGCGGTGATCCCACTTCGACCGCGATGAGCGCGCTGCAATCGATCCGCGAGATGCAGCGCCTGTCGGGGCAATTCCCCGATCCGGTGCAGCGCTGGATCACCACCGCCCTGGCCAGCGCCCGCCAGTCGGTCGGTCGGCAGGCGGTGCAGCAGGTTGCCCAGACCGTCTCACGCCAGCTCGAAACGGGCTGCCCGGCCAGCATCCTGGAGAAGTACCCGTTCCGGGTCGGCGCCAGCGACGAGGTATCGATCAACGAATTGCGCCGGGCCTTCGGATCCAGCGGCTTCTTTGCCAGCTTCTTCGACGAGAACCTGGCGCGCAACGTCGACCGCAGCAGCGACCGCTGGCGCTTCATCAATCCACGCGAGCCCAATGGCGGCATCGCCGCTTCCGACCTGGAATCCTTCCGCCTGGCGGAGAGCTTCTCCGACCGGCTCGGGCTCGACAGCGGCGGCTCCGACATCCGCTACAGCGCCCGGGTCACGCACCTGTCGCCGACCGCACGGGTGCAGGTGATCATCGGTGACGTCGAGCTCGACTATGCCCACGGCCCGATCCGCCCGGTCAGTGGCCAGTGGCGCCTCGGTTCCGACAGCCGCTTCGAAGTGCGCTTCAGCTCGATCAGCGGCGCCGGCGGCGAGGCCAGCACCTCGATCAGCGGCGGCTGGGCCCTGCTGCGCGCAATCGACCGTTTCGGCTCGGCCAGCGCCCCGCTGCGCCTGTCGATCGAGAAGGACGGGCAGCAGGCCACACTGGAACTGGATTCGGCACAATTGCACGCCCTGTTCGCACGCCAGGATTGGCGCAGCATCCGGTGCCCGAGGTAGAGCGCCGTGTCGATCGTGATCTTCGGCAAGCTGCCGACCGAGGGCGACTACATCCGGCTTGGTGACGACAGCTCGCTGCTGGCCTTCCTCGACGGTTGGATCACCTCGACCTGGGCCGAATTCGTGCTGGGGGCCGACTCGGCTTGGGAGGATCGCTACCGCATCTCGCCACTGTGGTGGTTCACGGCCCCGTTCGAGGGGATGTTCGTGTGCGGGGTGATCAGCCCCAGCCTGGACTCCGTCGGCCGCCTGTTCCCGCTGATCGTGGCCACCCGGCACGTCGCGAGCGAGGCGGCGCAGGCGATGCAGCAGGCTTCGGGCTGGCTGATGGAGGTGCAGGAGGTCATCATCCAGGCGCTGGAACCACCCGGCCTCGCGGCAGCACGACTGTTGGAGCAGGTGCGCGCGATCAGCACCACGGCCCCCGCGGCGAGCGGGCTTCGGCGGCGAACCGGCATGTTCGGGACCCAGGCCTGCGTCAGCGTCGAGGACACCCAGGGCTGGATCTCGACCACCGCCCCGCCCACTGCGGTTGGCGGACCGCACTGGTCGCTCTGGCAGGACGCCTCGCGCGAGGGCAGGAGTTCGCGCGCCATTTGCCTCGACGGCTGGCCCGGCTCGATCGCCATCGGCGAGCTGCTGGCCAGCAACCCGGCGCTCGCGATCGACCAGGGCCGGGTGCTCGGTGCGAGCCTCGTGGAACCGGCCAGCTTCCGGCTGGAGATCGGCGACGAGGTGCCCAGCTTCAACCCGGATTCCGCCCCCGACAGCTGGCGGCGCGCACCGGCGCAGCCGCTGGTGATCCGCGGCATTCGCGGCATCGCGGTCGCCAACATCCCGCAGGACACCGGTCTGGCCAGTCCCTCGCTGCCCATCATCATCCGTGATTTCCTCGGCGTGAGCGCCCGCAACATCTCGCAATTCCACGCCGCGGCCGAGCAGCTCTCGCGCCTGCTGGATTCGGCCATCATCATCTGCAAGCTGGAGCGCAGCTGGGCCCTGGCGCGTTTCGGGCAGGCACTGCGGGTGCAGGTCGGTGCGGGCGAGGCCAATTCCACGGCCGAAGCCGCACCCGCGAGCCTGGAGCTGCGCACCTGGGAAACCAGGGCACCGGATGCATTCGTGGTCGAAGTGCCTGATGAAGGCGGTGCCGACAAACACGCGCGCAGCGCCCTGCTCGGGCTGCGGCGCTCGAGCACCCCGAAGGCCCGTCGGATCGTCACGTTCGAGCCGAACTGAGGACCCCACCTGCCGGGCGTTCTGTCCGCACCGGATTGCACCATCCGGCGTTCGCCGGATTCGAATGGCACGACTGACGGACCTGTCGGCCACCAGGGCCGGCACGACACTCAGCAAACCCACGGTGGGGTATGCTTTGCCGGTCCGTGCGCGAATTGTTCCGAAGTGGAAAAATACCCCGAGATTCCCGACTACCAGATCCTCCGCGAACTCGGTCGCGGTGGCATGTCGCGCGTCTACCTCGCCCTGCAACTCACGCTCCAGCGCGAAGTCGCGCTCAAGGTCATGTCGGGGCACCTCGACGACCAGGGCATCATGCGCAAGCGCTTCATCTATGAAGCCCGCACGCTGGCGCGCTTGTCACACCGCAACATCGTCTCGGTCATCGACATCCGCGATACGGATACCGCGACCTACATGTCGATGGAGCACCTGTCGGGTGGCACGCTGACCGAGCGCGCGGCGCAGGGACTGAGCGTGGCCGAGGTCGTCAGCATCATTGCGCAGACCGCATCGGCACTCCAGTACGCCCACGATCACGGCATCGTGCATCGGGACATGAAGCCGGAGAACATCCTGTTCCGTGCCAACGGCACTCCGGTACTGACCGATTTCGGCATTGCCAAGGAGCGCGACGCCAAGCACGCCTCCATGACCCAGACCGGCATGTTCATCGGCACCCCCAACTACATGAGCCCCGAGCAGATCCAGGGCAAGGAGCTCGACGGGCGGGCCGACCAGTACGGTCTTGGCGTGGTGCTCTATGAACTGCTGTGCGGGCGCAAGCCCTTCGTGGCCGACTCGGCCACTGCCGTGCTGCTGATGCACGTCACCGACAAGCCACCGCCATTGCCGGGCGAATTCGCGGACTTCCAGCCGATCATCGACCGCATGCTGGCCAAAAACCCGGCCGAGCGTTACCCCTCCTGCACTGATTTCATCCGCGTGCTGCGGCGCACCGTCACGGCCAGCAAGGTGCTGTGGCCAAAATTGCAGAGCACGCCGAACACCACGCTATCGGAGCAGCTTCGTGCCCTGGGCTTCTCCGGCACCCACACCCTGTCCGGTCAGGATCCGATGGCGGCAGGTTCCATCAGGCAGTCGCAGCCCACCGGCGAAGTCACCGTCATCCGCGAGGCGCCCGAGAATGAAGCGCCCAGCGCCACGGTTTTCCGACCCACCACGCACCAGCAGCCCGCCGTCGACAGCGAGGCCGCCCTGGCCCGGCTCGCCGATCTGCTCGCACAACCGGAGCTGGACCCGCGCACCGTATCGCTCATTGCCGCCGAACTGCGCCCGCAGCTGGAGCACGGCAGCGGTGCGTTGGTGCAGACCAGTCTGGTGCAGCGGCTCCAGTCGCTCGCGGCCGGTGCGGGTACGCCCGAGGACCTGGACCGCGTGCGGCAAATGCTCGCGGCGGCATCCGCCAACCTGGGCACGACAACCGATTTTTCCACCACCGAGGCCGCCATCAAGACGCGCCAGGACCAGTTCGACGCGGCCTCGCACAAGGCCACGCTCACCGCCAGCCACATGGCCGCGGCCCGCATCGCCATTCGCCAGCACAAGCTGTTGCCACCGGACCCGGACAATGCCTTCGACTGCCTGACCCAGGCACGCAGCACCGATCCCGACCACACCGAAGCCGGCCGTCTGCTCGACAACCTGCCCAAGGCGATCATCGCGGTGGCCGAGGCACACGGTCAGCGCGGCGATTTCAAGGCCGCCCGCGCACTGATCCAGCGCGGCATCGCCTGCTATCCGAACAACGCAAGCCTCGGCGAACTGCTCAAATCGATCACCGCTCGGCTGCGCGATGACCTGGAGCACAAGGTATACATCAAGCGTGTCGACGAACTGACCCGGCAGGCTCGCGACAATCTGGCCGATGCGATTCCATCGATTCTCGATTTCCTCGACAAGCAGAAACCCTCCAGCAACGACCCGACACTTCGACCCTTGTGGCAGGCACTGAAGAATTGGTCCGACACCCTGCTTTCAACGGAAAACCTTGCCGTTCTGGATGCCGCACCAGCGCTGCTCAAGCGTGGCACCCCGCACATGGCCCACGCGCCCGAGCTCGAATCCGCGTGGCGCGAAGCCGAGACCCACGTCGAGAAGCAACTCGCCTCCATCCGGCAACATCAGGTCGAGGCTGCGCGACTGAAGGCGCTCGAACGCACCGTGGCCGACACCAGCCTGTTCTTCTCGCTGCAAGCCGATGGCCTTGTCTCCTGCCTGCGCGAGGCCATTGCCGAGGGCCTCGAAGGCTCCGCATCCACCTTCCTGCTCCGTGAGGCGGCCAGGATGGGCGATACGGTGCAGAAGGCCACGCACTCCGACACTGACGGTGCGATCGATTTCACCCAATGGCTGCGAGAGCTGACCAAGGTTCCGTTCGCCCAACCCTTGGCCAAACGCTGGCAGTCGATCGTCAAGGCTGAACGCAAGCAGCGCGATGTCCTGGAACAATTGACCACGCTTGCCAATGAGCCCCTGCACGACACCCCGATCCTGCAAAAGGCGCTGCAGGCACTGACAGCCCTGATCGAGTCCGATCCAACGCGGCCGACGTTCTCCGCTGTTGTGCACGTCTTCGAGAAGGCACTCGCGCGTGACCTTGGGGCCTGTACCGAGTCTGCACGACTCGCGGAGCTCGAAGCAGTCTGCGCGTGCCTGGTGGAAGCCAGTGCACGCCTCGGTGAAGAAGCCAAGACCACGCTCCAGCGTGTCGACGCACACCTCGTCCAGGCCCGGGAGCAGGTTGCCCGGAATGCGGCCCACACCCGACTGACCAACGCCACCACCTTGTTCGAGCAGTCATCATCACGCAAGAATCTGAAGCTGGCCATCGAGCACCTCGCCAAGATCGATTCGAAGGACGACAATCTGGCGCCGGTGATCGCACACCTCAAAGAGCTGTTCGAGGCACGACTCGGTCTGGAATTGCAGGAGGGTCGATGGTCAACCCTCGAGACCTGGCTGGAAACCGGTCGCGCCCTGCTCGACGAGGCCATGCTTGAACAATGGCAAGTGCAACGCGACCAGGCGCGCGACATCGAGCTGGCGGCAAGCGCGAAGCGTGACGGCCTTGTCACCGAATACCGTCAACGCCTGGAAGCCACTGGGAATACCCCTTTGGCGCTTGCCAATCTTGTCAGTGAGCTGCAACGGGTCGCACCGGACACCGACGCCCCCATATCTGCCTACGCGACCCAGCTTGCAGAACACGTGCTGGCGACCATCAAGAACGCCGATGACACCGACATCGCGGTGCTCGAAGCCATCGTCACCTTGTGGGAGCGGCAACGGATCGGTGGTGTGGGTGCCGAGGATCTGCGCGCCGCACTGAACGCGCGTCTGTCTTCATCGGAAAAGGAAAACCTGATCAAGCATCACCAACTCAGATTGGTCGACGCGCTCACCGCGGGTGACCTCAATCCGTCCGCTGCGGGTGAATTGCTCGCCGGCATCGGCGGCGAGACACCCGCACCGGACGCCGGCCAGTGGCAACGCATCATCGTGGCCTGGGCGGAACGCTCGACCCGTGCACTCGACGCCAATGCCATCGTCGAGGCCAGGGAATGGCTGAAATTGCTGTGCGCGCCACAATTGCCGAACCAACCCACCGCGATCGTCAACGAACTGGCCGCCCGCATTGACGATGCCGAGCAAAATGCAAGGGCACCTGGATCAGAGACGCACGCAGCTGCGGATGAGGCACAAGTATCCATTCCAGAAACGGACAAAGCCGCTGCCACACAGCAAGACGCAACGCCAGAGGAACCCGCGCCCTACGATGCGCCCACGATCATGCGCCCGTCACCCAGGCGATCGACCACTCCGCCGCCCCCCGGAGCGGATGATGAAGATGCCCTGGCACCCACGCTGATGGTGCGCAGACCGCCCCCTCGACCGGTCGCCGATGACGACGAGGAGTACAGCCCGACCGTACCGGCTTACTTGAACCGCCTGCGGGGTACAGTGGGAACCCGCCCATCTACACCGCCACGCAGCGCTATTCCGAACCCAGCGCCCGACTCCGCGATCACGAGCACGCGCGCGCAACCCAAACCTCAGTCCTCGCCTGTGGATACGCCAGTCGCACCCGGATTGCGGGGGCATGCCAATCAGCTCATGGCGCTGGCCAAGGGCCTGCCGCGCGCAGCGCAGTTCGGACTGGGTGCCGCTCTCCTCATGCTTGTCCTGATCATGCTCTGGCCGCGCAGCAACACGCAGATCACAGCCCCGATCGCGAGCGCAGAGCTCGCCCGGGTTGACACGGCTCTGATCCAGGCCGAGACCTCGTCCACGATCGAAGCCCGGATCCGCGCGCTCGTGGAAGCCCATACCACCGACCCGACCGTGCTCGGCAACAAGGGGATCAACAGCCGGCGCACACGACAGGAAGAGCAGATCCTGGAAGACATCCAGCGCCTGTCCTTCACCGATCCGCCCAAGGCCCTCAAGCTGGTCGAACTGGCCCAGCCCGCATTCACCGGCGACAACCGCTTCAGTCGCATTGCAGCATCGGTGCGCAACGCGAGCCCCGACTCGGAAAAGCGCTGAATCTGCCGACAGACCGGCGTGCATCGCACCACGATGATGCGCCAAGTCGTTCACGCGCGATTTGCGTATCATGCAACCCTTGTTTCGACATGGTGCCCATGGTCCTCGTACCGGGGACACTACCCATCGTTGTGATCCAGCCCCAATGACACCCACGCCAATCATTCCGGGATACCGACTGCTCCGTCACCTGGGCGGGGGCGGCATGTCGCAGGTCTGGCTGGCCGAACAAACCTCGGTCGGGCGAGAGGTCGCTCTGAAGGTATTCGATTCGATGCGCGCGCCTGATCTGGGTTTTGCCGCGCGTTTCGTCCAGGAAGGGCGACTGTGTGCACGCCTGAATCATCCCAACATCGTCACGGTCTACGACATCGGCACTCATGGCGAGTGGTCGTACATCGCGCTTGAAAAGCTCGAGGGCGGCGCCCTTGCGATCCCTCCAGGAGGGTTCGCACCCGAGGCAGCCGTTGCCCAGTTGCGCCCCATCCTGGAGGCGCTTGAGTATGCCCATTCGCGCGGCATCGTGCACCGGGACATCAAGCCGGACAATATCCTGCTGCGCGATGAAAGCACCCCGGTGATCACCGATTTCGGCATCGCCAAGGCGCTCGATGGCGGCGGCATGACCCAGATTGGCACCGTCCTCGGGACGGCCCTGTACATGAGCCCCGAGCAGGCCCGCGGCCGGGCGGTGGACGCGCGCACCGACCTGTACAGCCTCGGAGTATTGTTCTTCGAGATGTTGACCGGGTACACCCCTTACGGTGGTGATGACCCCTTGCTGGTCGGCATCATGCACATCACCCATCAGATTCCGGAATTGCCCGATGCGGCGCACCAGTTCCAGCCCCTGATCGAATCGCTGCTGGCGAAGGATCCGAACCAACGCATGCCCAGCGCCGCGCGCGCGCGCGAGATGCTAGGACGGATTAGCGCGCAGCAACAGGCCGCGCGCGAGGATCTCGATCGGACCCAGGCTCTGCAGCGCAGCGAGGTGCTCAAGGCGCAGTTGGAGCGCGAGCAATCCGAGCGCCTGGCAGCGATGCTGCAGGAGCGCGAGGAGGAGCTGCGCCGGGAACTGGCACGGGAGGTCAGGGAACAGGCTGAAGCCGAGGCCCGCGAGCGCATCGAGGCCGCGCGCCAGGAGGCCTTGGCGCTGGCTGACCAACGCGAGGCTGAACGCCTCGAGGTCATCCGGGAAAAGGCCGAGACCGAAGCCCGGCAACGCGAGGAGCGGGCCCGCAGGGCGGCGCTGGAGGAGGCCGAAGCGCGGGAGGCCGAGCGGCTGCAGACGTTGCGCGAGAAAGTCGAGGCCGAGGCGCGCGAGCGGATCGAAGCGGCGCGGCTGGAGGTGCTTCGCGAAGCCGAGCAGCGCGAGAGCGAGCGCCTGCTGGAACTCAAGGAAAAGGCCGAGGCCGAAGCGCGCGAGCGCGTCGAGGCGGCACGCCGCGAGGCCCTGGAAGAAGCCGAGCGGCGCGAGAAGAAGCGCCTGCAGGAGTTCAAGGAAAGGGCCGAGGTCGAAGCGCGCGAGCGTGTGGAAACGGCACGCCATGAAGCCCTGAGGGAAGCCGAACGGCGCGAGGCCGAGCGCTTGCAGGAACTCGGGGAGAGGGCCGAAGCCGAAGCGCGCGAGCGCGTCGCCGAGGCCCAACGCAAGGCGGTCGAGGAGATCGAGAAGCGCGAGTCCGAGCGCTTGCGGGAACTGGAGGAACGCGCCGAAACCGAGGCGCGCGAACGGGTTGAGGCCGCCCGGCGCGAAGCGCTGGAGGAGGCGCGCCAGCGCGAAGCACAGCGCATCAAGGAAATCGAAGAGAAGACGGCCGCCAGAACTCGCGAACACGCGGCAGCCGCTCGCCTGCAGGCACTGCAGGAAGCTGAGCAGCGCGAAGCGCAGCGCCTGCAGGAATTCAAGGAAAAGGCGCAGGCTGAAACCCGGCAAAGGGTGGAGGCAGCGCGCAAGGAAGCCGCGGAGGAAGCAGAGCGACGCGAAGCCCGCTTGCTGCAGGAACTACGCGAACAGGCCGAGGCGGAGGCGCGCGAGCGGGTCGAGGCCGCGCGCGAGGAAGCACTGCACGAAGCGGAGCAACGCGAGGCGGCGCAACTGCGGGCGCTCTCGGAACGGGCGGAGGCGGAGGCCCGCGACCGGGTCGAGGCGGCTCGTCGCGAGGCCATCGAGCAGGCCGAGCAGAACGAATCAAGGCGCCTGCAGGAACTGAAAGAAAAGGCCGAAGAGGAAGCCCGGCAGCGGATGGAAGCAGCCCGCGCCGAGGCATTGAAGGAAGCCGAACAACGCGAAGCCGAGGTGCGCGAGGCCATCAACCGGGAAGCCGATGCGCGACAAAAAGCCGAGGAGGTTGCCAAAGCTGCCCGACAGGAGGCCAAGAGTGAACTCCAGTCACAGATATATGCAGAAAAAAGAGCTGCGGCGCAGGCCAATCTCTACTATGAAAACGCCCTGCGCCAGATGCTCGAGCGCGAAGCCCGATTGAAGGCCGAATTGGGCGCACGCGCCTCGGCACTACCTGCAAGCGACCTTACCGTCGATCCGTGGGGCACGCGTGTCATGCCACTGGTTGCAACGCCCCCAGACCCGGAGTTCACGCTGCCTGACAATGCACCGTTGACTCCCACCGCCCATGTCGATCCCCATTGGGCAGCCGTTCGGACTTCACCACCCGCACCAATATCCAGTCATGACGAATCTACGCGCTGGGCTCGAAGGCATGCACCAACGCCGACAGTGACGCGGCGGCCGGCCTGGCTGGCTTGGACCCTTGCACTGGCGGCGGTCTTGGCACTCGGATTGACCGCCACGTTCTGGCTCCAATCCCGGCAACAAGCCGAGCTAGACGCCATTACCCGCTCCCTGGAAGATGACCTGGGCAAGGTTGCGAACGCTGATGACGCATCCCGCCTGCGTGAACGCCTGACACTGGTCCAGGATGTTCTAGGACCACAGCCCCCACTCCTCTCAGTTCGCGCTGCCCTCATCGACAAGCTCCAAACGCGCGGACTTGCCGTGCTTGCCAAAGGCGATGAGGAGGGCGCACATACCCTGTTGGCAGTCGTAGAATCGATCGATCCAGCAGGCGCCCCGACACTGCGCGACGCATTGAATGGGCAAGGAGCCGTGGATCGAATCACACGACAAATTCGCTCCGCTGCGACCCGTTCCCGCTTTGGCGAGGGTGATGAGTCAATCCCTGCCCTGCTGCTCCAGCTCGAACAGCACTCCATGCCACCGGAGCAAAGGCAGGCGATCCGTCAGGACGTGATTGCAAGCATCAATGCTATGCCATTGGCACAACTGAATGACGACGCATTGAATCTGCTTGAACAATTGCAACCACACCATCCCAAGCTCGCAGCAGCAGCAAGCTATCGTGAACAACTTGAGCAGCTAGGCCAGCATCAGGCCGAACTGGACGCAAATCGCAAAGCCGCTCAAAGCGCCCAGCAGGCCCAACGCCTCTCCGGCTCAAACGGCGCCATCGCACTGTGGCGCAAGGTGTTGGAGCTTGATGCAACCGACCAGGAGGCGAAGGACAGCATCGCGCGCATTGGTGACAACTTGATTGTTCAAGCACGACGCAAACTGGATGATCAGGATCCCGATCGCGTTGCAGGTCTGCTCAGCCTTGCCGCCGAAGCACGCCCGAATGATCCCCGGCTGACACACGAACGCGAACGTCTGGATGCCCTCAAGCAGCGCCAGGAACAGGCCGCGATGAATCCCCCACCAGGCTCTGCCGAGGCCGAGCGCGTTGCAGACCTGCTGTCCAAGGCACGCGAGGCAGCGGCGCAAGGCAACCTGGTCTGGCCACCCGCAGAAAGTGCCTATGACCGCTGGAAGACGGTGCTGCTGATTGTGCCCAAGAACCCCGAAGCCCTCACCGGCCTTCAGTCCATGCCGAGCCTGGTGCGCACGCATTTTGGCAACTTGCTGCGTGCCGGCTCGCTGGCCAAGGCAGGCCAATTGCTGTTGTCGGCCCAGGGCATCGGCATGGCCAGCATGCAGACCAGCGTGATGCGCGAGGAACTGGTGATGGCTTACCTGGACACGATTGCCAAATTGCCATCGGGCTCGACCTCACGCGCCACGGCACTGCGTGCGGAAGCGCGAAAGTTTGCCCCCGAGGATCCCCGCCTGCGCGAACCCTGATCAGGCCAGGCTGGCCTCGAGCTGATCCATCAGTTCCTGTCGGCGCACATCATCGGATTCGGCCACCAGCGCCTGCAGCACGGCCCCCGCACTGGCCTTGGCACTGAGCTCGGGCGGCGGCTCAACCTCACTCACCCTCGGATCAACCATCGAACCGCCGGTCCATGTGATGGCGGCATAGATCAACCCCGCCACACCCTCGTAGTCGAGGATTTCCGCCTGCTCCATTGCCGCCAATCGACCCGCCTCATCCTGCTCGCGCAACCAGCGATCGGCAAAGTGCAGTGCCTGCACCACCTCTTCGGACTGCTGCCCGACCTCGCTACCGGCGATGACAGGAACGACACGGTACAGGGCATCAAGCGCCGTCATGGCCTCGACGCCCGCCTTCAGATTTTCCAGGCGCTTGTTCATCTCGATCACCATTGTGTTTGCTTGTCAGTGCATCGGGTCATGCACGGCCCGACCAGCAGCTCGGTGCATGGTCGCGCAAATCGAGTGCCCAGCCAAGTAATCGGCGGGGCGTCGGCGACCCGGCTCAACCCTGCTCGCTCCTCGTTGCTGGGTGAGCGGCTTGTGGCGACCGATCCAGATTGATAGCATCAATGCGTGGGCTGCATTTTCCGCCGCGCCAGACTGGACCACCGGATCGGTGGCCGGGCCGCCCCATCGCTCGCGAGGATCTGTCGATGCAATTGCCGGCCGCACGACTCCTGGACCTGCACGCCTGCCCAGTCCACGGCGGCGGCATCATTGCGCCGCTCGGGTGCTACAACGTCCTGATCAACATGCGCCCGGCGGTGTGCATGGGGGACTCGGCGCTGTGCCTGGGCTTGCCGATCAACGCGGTCGTGCGCGGGTGCCCGAAGGTACTGATCGGCAACCGCCCCGCCGCACGCCTGGGCGACAACACCGCGCATGGGGGGATCATCGCATCCGGCTCATTCCGGGTGCTCATCGGACCGGAAGTTCCGTCACTCAGCGATATTGTCGATGCAGCGAAGTCCGCAGCGAAATCTGCGGTGAAATCAGCGAAGTCCGCGGTCAAATCGGCCGTTGACTACCTGAACCCCGAGGCTGAGCTCAACCTTTCTGGTGATGGCAGTCCGTTGAAGATCGGCGTGGAGGTCACCCTCTACGACGACGAGCTGCTCAAGAAGGAGTTCCTGGACGGCGCCGGCGAGCTCAGGCTCGGCACGTTCGACGTCAAGGCAACCGCTTCCAAGGGCGAGGTGATGGTCGGAGCCGAATCCAGCCTGCTGGATATGGAAATAAGCGGCAGGACTGCTGGCGACGAGAACCTGGGTCTTACAGCCGGAACACAGGTCAAGCTGGTTTCAGCAGAGGCTTATGCGGGTTACACCGATGGTACGCTGGGCGCAAATGTGGGCTTTTCGTTTGCGTCGGTGGAGGCCAGAGGCGGAGTCAATATCCTCGGATTCAATATCGGCCTGAAGGTTGGCGCCTCGGCTGGCCTGGAAGCCGGGTTTGCCGTGGGCAAGGAAACAGCCGTCAAACTGGGGCCATTGTCTTTCGGCCTGACCTTTGGAAGGGCGAAATAGGGGGCGATAATCGGAAATGGAACTTGTTCTCGGTCTAAAAGAATTTTTCGCCACCGCGCTGCTGCTGCAGGCCGATGCGGTCCATGGCATGAACCTCGTTGCCGAGGTCCCACCACCCGGACCCGACCGTCAGTTGCTGTACGAGGACGGTGAGCGCGAACTCGCGCGGCGTGACCTGTTGCGTCAATCCGGCCAGAACGAGGTCCAATTTCGGGAGGACTTCAAGCGCATCATGATCACGGTCATGCATCCGTTGCGCGTTTGCGTCGCAATGGAAACCATTGTCGAGCAGGGATTGCGCGTCATCGTGCTCTATGCCCGGGGCGAGCACGTGGTGGGACTGGTCCGCACCGGGGACGGCAGTTTCGTGATGCACGAGCTGCCCGACACGCCGGCCGCCATCGACTACCTGATGTCGCTGCTGGTCCCCGTCAGCTTTGAATCCAATGGAATCGGCGCACGTATTCCGATGGATTCATTCATTCAGGCAATCCAGCTGCGCCTCGACGGACACACCGGGGCGGCCGCGAACAAGCTGCTCGAGTTCGACGCTCCCGAAGCTATCCGAACCGGCTTGGCCCATGCGGTGCGCGACATGCAATTTTCGACCACGATCTCGGTATTCCCGGCGATCAAGGGTGCCGGGAGCGAGCACACCCGCGAGACCGGCATCCTGCGAACCGGGAACGGCGTCTGGATCATGCTTCCCAGCGCCAGGAACGATGGTACGGTGCTGGTCCAATCGGTCAATCGCGAACAACTGACCGGCTTGCTGGACGGGGTCGTCACCGTGCTGAAATCCACCTGATAGCCCGAGAGTCCCAGGCTATTACGGAAAACAGAACCATGGGACTACTGGGACTTCTCGAACCTACCAAATGCACTTGACATGAAGCCCGAACTGACTACCGGGTGTTGTGAGGCTGTAGAGGGCCAAGCAACCTAGCACCTAACAGCGTGAGACGAAACAAGCTGCTCATTTGCTCTTGACCCTCGCTCAACTGCGCTATCAGGCTTTGGGTGAGTCCATACTTTTTGTCAATGACATCCAGCGCCATCCCGACGCCAACGGTAACCACGACGACTGCCAACAGCGGACCGGCCGCAAAAGGGGTCACAACGCCGATTGCCAGAGTAGCCAACCACCCACCAAGACCCGCAATTCCAATCTTGACGATATCGCTCGCCAAACCACCAAACAGTTCTGCCAGAGTTGTCTCATCACGCAGAAAATAATCAAGTACGCGATAAGCCGTCATGAGCACAATCCCAACCAGCGCCCCATTGATCAAACTTTTGGTCGTGTACGCGCCCAATCCCATGCTGATCATTTTTGAGTTTTCCGCAAGGTAGCGGGTCCCGGTCAGAAAATTACGCAAGCCGGGACTCCCCTTGAGTATGACGTGCGTCTTTCCGCCATAGCGCTTGACATAAGCCTTGAAAGCACCAACAAAACCCAACTCTTTTATCAATTTGGTGATGGTGACAGCATCGCTCATAGTCGGTACATACCCGAAAAATTGCTTTATCTTGTTTCGCAACCGCTCCCAATCTTCATTGACGAGACAAGTCCCTCGGCTGACCCTGGAGTCGACGATTTGCTCCATCATCGGAATCGAGATCACGAAGACCTGCTCTTCAACCTCTATCTCGCACTGCCTGAGCTCCGAGGGTTGCCAATAGGGCTTGTTGTAAAAGGATGGCGCTTCAGTTCTCATTCGACAACCCCTTTTCAGTTCCTTTTAATCAAATCGGTACGCCTGACCTACTGTTCCGGTTCTTCGCTTCCGCGAGCCGTTGCCTGCGACGTCGCGTCGCCCGCTTGCTCCTCCTGCCGCGCTTCGAGCCCGCCGATCCGGCGCGCCACCGGTTGTTCGCCCTCGTCCAAATCCAGCACATACGCCCCGGCCGGCTCGCCCTGCCCCAGCATTTCCGCTGCCAGCACAGGTGCGACGAGGTCGGTGACGATGGTATTGACCAGGCGGGCGCCGAACACGGTGGGCTGGGCGCGGTCGGACACCCAGTTGAGCAGGGCCTCGCTGCAGCTGACATCGAGACCGTAATTGTGCCTGGCGCGGCGCACCAGATCGTCGAGGCGGCGCTTGACGATGGCTTCCAGCGCCTCCTTGCCCAGCGGCATGAAGGGGATCAGCTTCATGCGCCCGAGCAGGGCATCCGGGAAGGTTTCGCGCAGCGGCTCCATCACCACGTCGGCCGCGGACACGCCCTCGGGCTTTTCCGGTGCGATCGCGTATTCGATCAATTCGTCCGAACCGATGTTGGTGGTGAGCAGGATGACGCAATTGCGAAAATCGATGCGGCGGCCCTCCGAGTCCTCCATCGCACCCTTGTCGAACACCTGGAAGAAGATCTCGTGCACGTCCGGGTGGGCCTTTTCCACCTCGTCGAGCAGCACCACCGAGTAGGGCTTGCGCCGCACGGCCTCGGTCAGGCGCCCTCCCTCGCCGTAGCCGACATAGCCGGGGGGGGCGCCCTTCAGGGTGCTGACGGTGTGCGCTTCCTGGAACTCGCTCATGTTGATGGCGATCAGGTTCTGCTCGCCTCCGTACAGGATTTCGGCCAGCGCCAGGGCGGTTTCGGTCTTGCCGACACCGGACGGGCCGGCCATGAGGAAGACGCCGATTGGGCGGGTCGGATCCTGCAGGCCGGCCTTGCCGACGCGAATCCGGTTGGCCAGCTGCTGGTGCGCCTCGGTTTGCCCGATGACGCGCTCCGAGAGCAATTCGGCCAGCTGCGCCAGCGTGGTGGCCTCGTCGCGCACCATCCGGCCGAGCGGAATGCCAGTCCAGTCGGAGACGACGCCGGCGATCACGTTGGCGCTGACATACGGGTCGATCAGCACGCTGCCGGCACCGTGCAGGGCCTCCAGCGATTGCTGATCGGCAACGAGCCCGGCCAGCACCTCCTCCCTGGGTGCAGCGGGCGCGGTGGGTTCGGCCGCACCGTCGACCGCGTCAGCTTCGTCCGGTTCATCCTCGGCCCCCAAGTGTGCGCGCTTTTCGGCGATGGCGCGCGACAGCTCGGTTTCCTGCTTCCACTTGACCCCGAGTGCATCGAAATCCGCCCGGGCGGATTCCAGCTGGAGCTCCACTTCGGCGATCTGCGCGACCAGGTCCTCGCCCAGCCGGGTGCGCCGTTCGAGCAACTGCTTTTCCAGCTCCAGCGATTCAACCACGCGCCGCGCCTGGGTCACGGTGGCCGGCTCGGCGTGGAGCCCGACGGCGACCCGCGCGCAGGCGGTGTCGAGCAGGCTGATGGCCTTGTCCGGCAGCTGCCGCGAGGGGATGTAACGGCTCGACAATTCCACCGCGGCGCGCACCGCCTCGTCGAGGATTTCGACCTTGTGGTGCTTTTCCATGTCGGCGCGCAGGCCCTGCAGCATGCGCACGGCGGCCTCGGTCTGGGGCTCGTCGACCGCGATCACCTGGAAGCGACGCACGAGGGCGGGATCCTTCTCGAAGTACTTCTTGTACTCGGCCCAGGTGGTCGCGGCAACGGTGCGCAGGGTGCCGCGCGCGAGCGCGGGCTTGAGCAGGTTGGCGGCATCGCCGGTACCGGCGGCGCCACCCGCACCCACCAGGGTGTGGGCCTCATCGACGAACAGGATGATGGGTTGCGCCGATTGCTGGACCGCCTCGATCACCGACTTGAGCCGGGCCTCGAACTCGCCCTTCATGCTGGCGCCGGCCTGCAGCGCGCCAAGGTCCAGTGCCAGCAGCCGCACATCCTTGAGCATCGGCGGCACTTCGCCCGCGACGATGGCGCGCGCCAGTCCCTCCACGATGGCGGTCTTGCCGACACCGGGCTCGCCGGTCAGGATCGGATTGTTCTGGCGCCGCCGCTGCAATACGTCGATGATCTGGCGAATCTCGTTGTCGCGCCCGATGACCGGGTCGATCTTGCCCTCTCGGGCCGCCACGGTCAGGTCCTGGGTGAACTTGTCCAGGGGTTCGGAGCTGGCTGCGCCGGGTGCTGCGGACGCGCCGTCGGCAGCGGTCGCTGCCGTGGCGAAGGCGGGCGCACCACCCTCGGTCGCATCGGCGGGCAGTGCGGCGATTGCGGCCAGCACATTTTCCACGGTGAGCTTGCGTAGCAGCGTGCCGACGCTGCCGAGCGAGCGCAGCAGGCTGGTATTGCGCAACAGTCCGACGAGCAGATAGCCGGAGCGCACCTTGCCGTAGCCGCAGTAGCCCGAGGCCACCACCCAGCCGGCCTCCATCGCCTCGTCGATTCCGGTGCTGAAATCACTCACCCGATCCGCCCCCTTGGGCAGACGCTCGAGCTCGTCGAGCAGGGCCCGCTCGAGCTCCTCGTGCATCGGATCGAACTGGTGCAGGATCAGGTCGAGATCGGAGCGCGGGGTTTCCAGAATCTGGTGCAGCCAGTGCAGCAGATCCACCTGCCCGTTGCCGCGCAGGCGGGCGAAGCCGAAGGCGCTCTCCAGGGTCTTGTAGCACACGGCACCAAGCCGCTTGGCGATCGCGGCGCGCTGGATCTTGTTGGACTGGCTCATGGCTTGACCTCGAAGCTTGAACGTTGGGTGGTGGGTGAGGCGAACAGGACGGTTGCAGCGACACCGCCCGGTCGACCGATCCAGGCCGTCTCCCCGAGCCGGCCCGTGCTCCCCAGCCGGGCGGGTTCGACCTGCTCCGATGGCAGGGTAAGGGCATAGTGCCACTTGAGGCCAACGGTCAGGAACCGCGCGACGTAGCGATCCAGGCGCAGCGCGCGCGCACTGCGCCTGGGTACCAGTGCGAGGTACTCGGCCCAGCTGCGCACCTGGAGGTTGATCCGGAATGCCGTGCTCTTCTGCCAGACGCGGCTGCCGATCGTCGCGTTGCGCCCGAGGCTCGCCCGACCCAGCAGGCAGCGATCCTGCGGTGCGATCCGCAGCCACTCCCCGACAAATTGCACCAGGTGCGTGCGGCAGCCGGTGAGGGCCGCAATCAGCGATTCCAGTGCAGCACTGGAGCGCGGCGCATTCAGCCACAGACCGAGCAGGCCAAGATCCCGTGGATCCAGTTCCGGCGCAGCGGCCGCCGACGAAGCTGCCGCCTGCAGGAATCCATGATCGCGCCGGCCATGACCATGCTCGACCCGGCCCAGGGTCCAGGCCTGATAGAACCAGAGCAACTGGCGTTCGCCGAGCAGGGAGAGGAAATCGCCCAGCGGCGAACGCTGCCTGCGACGCAATTGCCAGACCGCTTCCTCGGTCAACCGCAGCGGCATCGGGCCGTTGGGGCCGAGCAGACCGAGCACGTTGGACTCGATGACGATGGCGTCATCTTCCACGCGGACCGCGGTCAGGTCGGCGCCCGAATGGTGCAAGTGCGGGACATGGTGTATCCGGACCGGATGGTCGCGCTCGCGCCCCGCCGGATCCACATCCAGCAGGCGCAAGGCCTGGAACAGCGCCGTGCGGCGAGCCTGCGCGGCGAGCGCACGCGCCGTGGCGGTCACAGCAGCTCGGTCGTGCCCCGTCGCACCGGCCATTCCCAGGCAACCTCCGACAATGGGGTGCGGACCCGCAGTTGGGTGAAACCATTGATCGAGCAGTGGCCACCCAGAAATCGATCCAGCACCATGGAAAACAGGAAGACCGGCGTCGCATCGAGGTCATCGATACCGGTCTCGATGGTCAGTGCAACGCCTCGACAAAAGGCGAGCGGTCCCTCTCCCGGCGCGCGTCGCGTGGTTGATTCAGCCGCAAGGCTGCGCAGCGATTCGATCATGCGCCGGCCGCGCGCCGACTCGGCCAGCTCGAAGCGCGCGAGCAGTTCACGCCAGCGGGTGGCGAGCGAATCCTGCCCCGGCCCGGTGAGCGTCTCCAATGATTGCCGCAGGCTCGCAACCAGTCCCCAGACATCGACATCGGTCAGGTGCCGGCGCACGCAGGCGGTCGGTGCGACCAGCACCTCGACCTCCGGGTCGCCGCTGGATTCAACCGTCCAGCGCACATTGCCGCTGCGCCACAGCTGCTGCGGCCGGTCACCGTCGCAGATCAGGGCAGTCACACCCACCTGCTCGACCGAGAGCAGGGCCTGCTGCGAACCGGGCGCCATCAGCGAAAGATGAAAACTGGAGGCGGGCTTGTCGGCCTGGGCCGACCCCGAAGTCGCACTGCGCATCCGCCAGGGCGCGCGAAACTGGCGGAAACCGTGATAGACAAAATTCGATCCATCCTCCGCATCGCTCGCGTCCAGGGCGGAGCGAGCCGGTTCGGGTTTCAGACCCTTGCGATACAGGGTCACCTCTTCGAGGCGCAGGATTTCATGCGCGTACGGGGCGAGCCGGTCCACCACCAGATGACAATCGGTCTGCCCGGGGTTCCAGGCCGTCCGGTTGATGCGCGCCGAGTACTGGTTGACCACCGGCACTACATTGAGGCTGCACACCGCGCGCCCGAGATCCTCGGCCAGACCACCGGGCTCACCATCGAGCAGCACCAGGATCTCGACCCTGGGCACGTCCTTGATCAACACCGGTTCGCCCTGGCCCAAGCGGATGCGCACATACTGGAAGCGCTCGGGCATTGCGAACCACTCGGCCAGCAAGCGGTGCCCGACGTACTGGGGATGACCGCACTCGAGCACGCTCTCATCCGACTCGAAGCCGATCGGCTCGAGTGCGTCGCGCCCAATGCAGGTTCCCAGCACCTTGCCATCGGCCACCACGGCCACACCGGTTGCGTGCATCATCAGGGCATGCAGCACGCGCGAGGCCAGGGCTGGGCTGCTGCCGCCCACATGCAGGTTCACGCTCGGCACGGCAAAGCCCCCGGTCCGGGCCTGCCGGCCGATCTCGAAGCCGAGCCGCAGGGCGGCCGAGGCCGTGCGCAGACCCTTGGGCAACTGGCCGCGCAAGGCCGCCAGGCTCGCGCCCGCGACGTAGCGCCAAGCCTCCAGCCGCCACGGATAGAGGTTGAGTTCCTGCGCGGTCAGGAATGTCGCCCGAACCGGGGACGTGGTGGAGCCCAGGCCCACCTTGGTGCCGCGCGGCACCTGGATCGGCCCGGACATCTGATCGGTGTGCTGGCGCACGCTCAGGCCGATCATCGCCATCGATGGAAATGGCTGGTTCAGCACCGGGCTCAGAGCCCCCAGCAACTCGGTCGCGATGCGCTTTTCGCTGGCCGCGAGCTTGAGGCGCACGCGGGTGGAGAGGAACGCAACGCCCTCGAGCAGGCGATCGATCGAAGGATCATCATCGTGCTCCAGACCCAGAGCCGCCGCCATCCCGGGATGATCCTGCGCGAACAGCCTGCCCGATTCGCGCAGGAATTCCAGCTCCTCCTCGTAGGTGCGGATGAAATCGAGCGTTGCGCGGCTCATGCCATGGTATTCCGGGTGCGGCCATCGACCACATCGATGCTCGTCAGCAAGCGCACCATGCCCCCGCCCAAATCCCGCCGCAGCGTTCCCTCGACCTGCAGCTGGATCTCCCCCGGTGTCTCATCCCCGAACCTGGGCACGCTGGAGATCCGGATCGAACTGGCCTCCAGGCGTGGTTCGAAGCGTTGGATCGCGGTCAGCACGGCGTTTTCAAGCTCCCTGGCACTGGCCTCCGATACGGTGCGCCCGGCGCCCAGCGCAATGCCGAAATTGAGCACCGATGAGCGGACCTGCGGAAACGCGCTCAAATCCATGCCGGATTCGATCGGGTCGGAATTGAACAAGCCATCTAGGTTGTCGAGCAGAGATTGCAGGGCAGATTCCCGATCTCTGGCGGATGTCGCACCCGGATCGAGCCACGCATCGAGCACGCCGAGTTCGGACACGCCGACGGGCTTGCCATCCAGTGTGACCTGCCGCTCCAGCAGGATGGCCTCGTCAAGATTGGTGGAGCGCGTCGTCAGCAGCACCAGGCCATCCGAGGGTGCGGTAACGCGCACGCCGAGAAATGCGAATACCCGACGGCATTCCTGCACGAGCTCCGCGCTGCGCGCAACGTAGGCTGCGCGCAGGCGGAGCAACCATTGTCGGCTGTCGGTTCCGGCCTGCCGACAAAGCTGGTCCAGCAATGGCCCCATGAAGAACCGGCTGACGCCGCGCTCAGATCTTCACGTTCTTCTGGACATCCCAGCCGAAGGTGGAATCCGGGCCGGCCGCCCCCGTGTCGGTCTGGGTCTTGTAAATGAACTTCACCTGGGCAAAGTTGAGGGTCAACGACTCGTGCGGCCGATCCCCGCTCATGCCCAGCGTGTCCAGCCCGGCCACCAGCACGTTGGTCAGCTCGATGATGAAGTACTCAACCGGTGAATCACCCGCCGCCTTGCGCACGATCAGGCGGGCCGAGGGCAGATGCTTGCCGCTGGCGCAGTGGAACATCAGGTTCGGCGAGGCCGTATCGATCATCTTCTCGATCTGCAGGTCGCGCACCGACACCTTGCCCGCACCGCCGCCGGTGCCCTGATGAAATGATCCCGACTGGCTCAGGCCCCACTGAAAATTGAGCACGTCAATCTTCTTGCTGTAGGTGTTGTCGGTCGATTCGCCTTCAATCCCCGGGATGTCGAGGAACATGTCAACTGCCATGATTGCTCTCCTTCAATTTGACTCGCATGAATAAAGGGGTCGCCCCCACCTGCCCTCAACTGCCTTGTGCCTTGGGAATCTTCGAGACAAGACGCAGTGATACCGAAAGCCCCTGCAGCTGGTAGTGCGGCCGCAGGTAGAACCGCGAGGTGTAGTAACCCGGATTCTCCGGATCCGGCTCCACCTCCACGCCCGCGTCCGCCAGCGGTTTGCGGGCCTTCTCCTCCTCCGAGTGCTGCTCCGGGTTGGTCAGAACGTATTGCATGATCCACTTGTGCAACCACTCGCGCAGCTCGCCCTCCTCCTTGTGCGAACCCAGGTGGTCGCGAACCATGCACTTGAGGTAATGCGCGAAGCGGCAGGTCGCGAACAGGTAGGTCAGCTTCGAACCCAGCTTGGCATTGGATGTGGCCACCGGGTCGTCGAACTCGGGCGGCTTGTGGGTGGAGGCGGCATCGATGAAGAAGGCCTGATCGGTGTTCTTCTTGAAGATCAACGGCATCAGGCCACTGTCACTGAGCTCCTTTTCACGCCGGTCGGTGATCGCGATCTCGGTCGGGCACTTCACGTCGAGGCCACCATCGTCACTCGGGAAGGTGTGCATCGGCAGATCCTCGACCAGCCCGCCGGTGTTGAAACCGGCAATCTGGCTGCACCAGCCGAACTCCTTGAAGGCGCGCGTGATGTTGGAGCCCATGGCGTAGGCCGCATTCGACCACACGAACTTGCTCGAGTCCGCACCGGCCACGTCCTCCTCGAAGGCAAACTCCTCGACCGGCTCGCCCTCGGCACCGTAAGGCGTGCGCGCCAGATAGCGCGGCAGGGTGAGGCCGACATACTTGGAATCATCGGATTCGCGGAAGCTGCGCCAGGCCGCATAGCCGGGCGTGGTGAACAGTTTCTTGATATCGCGCGGATTCGACATTTCCTGGAAGGAATCCATGCCCAGCAATTCCGGCGCCGCGGCCGCGATGAAGGGTGCATGCGAGGCCGCTGCAATGCGCGCCATGCCCTTGAGCACGTCCATGTCGGGGGCCGACTGATCGAAATAGTAGTCACCGATGATCGCGCCGAAGGGGTGCCCACCGGCGGTACCGTACTCCTCCTCGTACAGGCGCTTGAACAGCGGG